>Ga0169931_10000065_pt1 | contig 141863 bp, 130 predicted proteins | sample Kivu_15m_20L_FD_129675 | JGI IMG/M metagenome (GOLD analysis project Ga0169931, IMG submission 129675) | Freshwater microbial communities from Lake Kivu, Western Province, Rwanda to study Microbial Dark Matter (Phase II) - Kivu_15m_20L... | ecosystem: Environmental > Aquatic > Freshwater >... | reverse complement strand
TTCAAAGTTGCAACTGACTCAACCGGGCGCCCAGAACCACAGAGCGACGGGTCGGGTTGCCAGCTCGTCATCGAGCGACAGCGATCCCCCGCCGATGACGTTGGCAGTGAGTCGGAAGGCAGTCGCTCCAGTCTCCTCAACAGGTGCCAAACTGGCAACTGTCCCCAGCGTCGGCGCACCGTTGTCCGACTCCGTCATTGATGTCGAACCTGCGCATGCAGATACAACAAGCACCAATGCGCCAAGAGTCACGCCGCGGACACAAATGTGCTTGCAACGGCGAGTTTTCGGTGTTGGAGCCACATCTTCATCCTCGCTCAGCGACTGCATCAGCGCAATGCGAGACCGTCAAGTCGGTGGGCGCTGAGGGACTCGAACCCCCGACCATCAGCGGGTTTCGCCCCAAGTCGCAGTAACCGACGCAGCTCGCCCGAACGACTTCAGATACCGAACAACCCGCGGATCTCCGAGCGAAACAACTCCACGTCCACGTCGAGCCCGATTCGCCAGTCGTAGAAGGGCATGTCGTCACCCTGGATGGAACCACCACCGCGTCGGGCGAAGTACGGCTGACGGAAATCAGCGACCGTTGCCCCGAGTGCAGGACCCTCCCAGGTTTGCACACCGAGTGGAAGTCGATCTCCACGTACCACAGGAAGAACTGCAGCCATGGTGGCCAGCAAGTCGTGACACGGGAAGTCCCCCTCGACCTCACAAAAGGTGCCGCCAGCGTCTTGGTAGAACCGCAGCGGTGCAGCGAGGAAACGTGAATGAGGGTGTGCAGAGGTTTCGATCTCACGCAACATCGACTCCGTGAACGTGGCGCGATGGGTGATGTCGAGCCCCACCAACAATGGCGGCGTCACCCATGGTGCGGCAACGACGATCCGAGCAGCCTCGGGGTCGTGTGCGATGTTCGCCTCGGCGGCAGGCAAGGCATTTCCCGGGACCGTCACCGCGCCGCCCATCACCACCAGTTCCTTGACGGCACCTGCAAACGTCGCATCGCGCTGGATTGCTCGTGCCACGTTCGTCAACGGTCCCACCGTCACCAGAGAAATCATCCCGACATTGCGCTTGACCACTTCGATCAGGGCCGCGACGCCATCGCCCTCGCGCGGGGATTGGCCCGCCTTGGGGCGATTCGTGTTGCCGAGCCCATCCACGCCGTGGACAAAATCGGCCGGCCGCAACGATGGGGCTCCCGGAAGCGGCACCGCCTCACCCAGATAGACGGGAACATCGTCACGACCGGCAAGTTCGAGCACCCGACAAACATTCTCGGCAGCCACTTTCGATTCCACGTTGCCGTGCACCACGGTGATCGCGAGAAGCTCGATGTCCTGCCGAGTCGCGGCCCAAAGGATCGCCACCGCATCATCGACCCCTCCATCGGTGTCGATGACCATCTTCACTCGACTCATTCGGAGTTCATCCGTCTGCCGTCGATGTCACGACCCGCCACGAGACGTAACGCTTCCTTAAACCGACCGGTGTCTTCGATGAGCCCGAACACCTCACCATTCATGTCGTTGACGATCCCAAGTGCAGACGAAGCGATACTTTCGCCCTTGGCCGTGGGGACGACCCTCTTCACTCGCGCATCGTTCTTGTCGGCGACACGCTTCAGCAGGCGCTCTCGTTCGAGAGTGCGCACCACCTGAGAGGTCATCATCACGTCCATACCCGTGTGCTCCGCCAGTTCGGCCTGCGACGGAGATGGTCCCCGACGGTTGAGATAGGAGGCGCTCGCCAGGAGACTGAACTGGACATACGTCAACCCAACTTCCTGCAATGCGTCGGTCACCTTGCGCCGCCATTCCAACATGGCATGCCACAACAGGAAGCCGGTTCGATCCCACGCAGAGGTCTCAGGAAACGGGCCACCGGTCGCCCGCGCAGAGGTCTGTTGAGTCACTTTTCCACTCATCACTGCGTCCCCCCCCCCTTCTCGCGCAAAATGTAAGTGTACTTACTAATCCCGACCGGACATCTGCCACACTGTTCTCTGCATGGGCACGACGTCCTCACCCATCACAGTAGAAGACGCGCTCGAGGCACTCGCCAGCGGTGCTCGGGTGATCAACGGAGGAACCGACGTGATGGTTCCGATCAACGAGGGGCTGGACCACGTCGACTCATGGTTGAACCTCCGCAACGTGCAAAGCCTCTGCGTGATCGAGAAGTCGGAGAGCCGCATCCGTATCGGCGCAGGTGCGACCTTCGCCGCAATCGAATCGGAATTGGCCGATGTCGCGCCCGCCCTTGCCCAAGCGGCGAGCACTGTCGGCAGCCGACAGATTCGCAACGTGGCAACGATCGGCGGAAACGTCGCCACCGCGTCGCCAGCAGGCGATTCGCTTCTCCCTCTCCTGACCTATGACGCGGAAGTGGAGTTGGTGAGTCTGCGCGGTGTTCGCTCGGTGCCGCTCAGTCGATTCTTCTTGGGGCCGAAACGCACCATTCGCCAAGCCGACGAGCTGCTAACCGCTGTCATCATCAAGGACTTCCGCGGCGTACAACACTTCGCCAAAGTGGGTACGCGCAATGCAATGGTCATCAGTATTTGCTCCATCTGCGCACGGCTCGACCTCGATAAGGGACGTGCGCGGGTTGCCGCCGGTTCCGTCGCCCCAACTCCCTTGTCGATTCCCTCTGCCGAGGGCTCCCTCCTGCTGCGGGATGGCGCCGTCGAGTTCTCACGCTTCGTGGTACGGGCTTCGTCGCCGATCTCCGATCACCGGGCGTCCGCCGAGTACCGGCGGCATGCGCTCGGCATTCTCGCCGAACGAATTCACCGCAAACTCTGGCAGGAGGCAGGATGAGCGTCGTGCGACTCACACTCGACGGCACCGCCGTCGAGCTCGACACCACTGCGAGTTCGAGTCTTCTCCGCGCGCTACGCGATGCGGGGCATACACGGGCACAAGGCGCATGTGAACAGGGCGAATGCGGTTCATGTCTCGTCAAGATCGACGGACTCGTACAGAACTCTTGTCTCGTTCCCGCGATGATTTGTGACGACTCGAACGTGGAGACCGTGGCATCGCTCATGAGTCAAGACCTGGCGGTTGCCTTCGCCAGGCACGGAGCCGTGCAGTGCGGCTTTTGCACCCCCGGTTTCGTCGTCGCCGCAGAATCGGCCCTCGTATCGGGGGCCGAGCTGACGCACGAGTCGGTACGGGAGAGACTGGCCGGCAATATCTGCCGCTGTACCGGTTACCTCGGGATCATCGAGGCGGTGTTGGAAGTGAGTCACCGTCGACGCGAGGGCAACCGATGACGGTTCACGCTCCGTCCGTCACGCCTTTCGGCACTGGCGCACGGCCCGATGTGCCCCCGAAGATCTCCGGTGAGTTCGAGTACAGCAATGACGTGCGAGTGCCCGGCATGTTGTTCGGGGCAACCAAGCGGAGCCCACATGCCCATGCCCGACTCGTTTCCATGGACACGGCGAAAGCACTGGCAATGCCCGGGGTACACCGAGTCTTTACCCACGCGGACGTAATCCCCGGTCGTTTGCTCGGACACATCGTCCATGACCAACCGGTCTTCGTTGAGGACGTTGCCCGCCACGAGGGCGAACCCGTGGCTTTCGTGGTTGCCGACAGTCAAGAGCTTGCCTGGCAGGCACTCGACGCAATCGAAGTGACGTGGCAACCCCTCGAGGCGGTCACCACGATCGAAGGTGCACTCGTCAACGACCCGATCCATCCGCAGGGTGCCCTGATCAGAGAGTTGGTGATCGAGCGAGGTGACGCTGCAACGGCCGACGTTGTCGTCAGCGGCACGTGGGAGACGGGACGCCAGGATCAACTCTTCCTCGCTCCAGAGAGCGCCGTGGCCTACCCCAACACCGACGGCGGGGTGACGCTGATCCTTGCCACACAGGATTTGCACACGGACCAACAACAGTTGTGCGCCGTCCTCGATCTTCCACCCGAGCAAGTACATCTCATCAATTCCGGTATCGGCGGAGCGTTCGGGGGCCGCGAGGACATCACCCTGCAGGCCCATCTCGCCATTACCGCCCTCGCACTCGGCAAACCGGTGAAGACGACCTATCGCCGTTCGGAATCGTTCCTCGCCCATCCCAAGAGGCATCCTGCCTACATGCGCTACCGACTCGGCGCGAAGCGGGACGGCACGTTCGTCTCGCTCGACGTATCGATCGATCTGGACGGAGGTCCGTACGCCAGCACGTCTGGACCCGTCTTGGGAAGTGCGTGCTACTTCTCGGCAGGCCCGTATCGGATACCGCACGTGCGAGTCCACGGCAGGGCCGTGCGCACGAACAATCCGGTGAGCGGCGCGATGCGCGGTTTCGGCGCAGTGCAGGCCTGCTTCGGCATGGAGTCCACCGTCGATTTGCTGGCGTCGAAGTTGGGGCTCGATCCCGTGGAGATTCGTCGGAGGAACGTGCTCGTCGAGGGTGACCCCTTCCCCACCTCAGGACAACGATTCGAGGACCAAACCGATCTGCACGAGTTGATCGATCGATGCATGGCACTCGAATTGCCTTCTTCGGATGCGACACTCGATCTCAATGTGCCTGGTGGAACAGGACGCACCCTGATGGGCTCAACCGTCTCGCGGGGAGAGGGATTCGCACTCGGTGTCAAGAACCATCTCTACGGCGAAGGCGTGCCCGAGACGTCATGGGCCAGACTCACCCGTGAGAGCGACACGATCATCGTGGAATCTTCGGCCTCCGAATGTGGTCAAGGAATACAAGGCGTGCTTGAACGCATCGTGCAATCCGAGTTTCCCGAGTGTGGTGTGCGCTTCGCCGTACCCAGCACCTGGATGAAGTACTCGGGTTCGTCGTCTGCCAGCCGACAAAGTTGGATGTCCGGGTCGGCGGTTCTCGGCGCAGCGAGGAGACTGAAATCCCTGCCATCGACGGACGGGCAATCGGTTTCTGCCGAGTACGAATACCGTGCTCCCGCCACTCACCGTGGCGACCCCACGTACGGCACCGGCGACATCCACGTCTCTTGGATGTTCGTGGCCCACCGCGCCAAGGTCGAGGTGGACTCCGAACTCGGCCTCGTACGTGTTGCCGCCATTTCCACCGCCCAGGACGTGGGTCGGGTGATCAACGCGACTGAAGTACGCGGCCAGATCCTCGGAGGAATTGCACAGGGCGTCGGATTCGCTCTCAACGAACACCTGGATTCGCCGCACGGGATTGCCACCAACAACTCGCTCACCGATTATCTGGTTCCCACGGCGGCCGACATGCCCCACGTGGAGATCGACGTCATGGAACAGCCGGACCCGCGCAATCCACTCGGAATCAAAGGCGTCGGTGAGCCGTCAGCGGTTTCCAGTACCGCGGCCATCGCCAATGCCATTCGACGCGCGGCGGGCAAACCGATCGCTCGGGTACCTGTCCGTCCAAGCGACATCGCACTCGCTGACTAGTCGGCGAATCGCTTCTCGAGCACGCCAGCGCGCTTCAGCAGGTCGATGAGAGGACCATCGACCAGATCGGCGAGATCGCCAATCTGCAAGGTCTGAATTCGACGGTTTCGCATCAACACCTTGCCATCCACGATGGTGTCACGAACGTCTGACCCGTTCGCCGACCACACCAGTTGCTCGACGATGTTGGTGCGGCCGAAGTCCACGATCGGACGAGTGTGGGGAGCCGACAGATCCACGACGATCACGTCAGCACGTTTACCCACTTCGAGACTTCCCACCAGCGACCCCATCCCCAGCGCGTCGGCAGAGCCTTGTGTGGCGAGTCTGAGCGACTGAGCGCTCGACATCACTGCCGGGTCACGAAGTCGTTGTTTCTGTACGAGACTGGCCATCCGCAACTCCTCGAACATGTCGAGATTGTTGTTCGTCATGTTGGAGTCGGTTCCCAGCCCTACCTTCACGCCCCTCGACTGCATTTCCACCACTTTGGCGATGCCGTTTCCGAGCTTCGCGTTGGAAGTCGGACAATGTGCGGCACCCACTCCGGCTCGCGCCAGCAGGTCCATGTCTCCGGGGGACATTTCGATGCAATGCGCGGCGACCACGTCCGAGTCGAGACCGATCAAGTCATCGAGATGTTCCGCGGGTGTCTTTCCACTCGAGCGCTCAGCCACCCACTGCACTTCGAACGGTGTCTCCGCTAGGTGAATGTGAATACCCACTCCGAGCTCGCGGGCCACCTTGCCCACTCGACGCAACGTGGGCTCAGTGCAGGAGTACATCGCGTGGGGTCCGAACCACGCCTGAATCCGGCCGGGTAGTCGATCTTTCCATCGTTCGATGAAGGCATGCGACGAGTCGAACGACTCACCGGGACCGATGGGATCGTCGATCAATTGCGGACTGAAGATGGCACGCAGACCGGAGACTTCGGCGACGGCTGCCGCTTCGTCCGGGAAGCGGAAGATGTCGATGAATGTCGTCGTACCGTTGAGAATCATTTCGGCCTGATTGAGCAATGCCGATGCACGGATGTGCTCGGGTAGATGGGCCGTGTCTTTCGGTAGTGCGAAGTCGTTCAACCATGTGACGAAGGGCAGATCCTCGAATACCCCGCGATCGAGTGTCTCATGCATGTGGCAGTTAACGAATCCGGGCAACACCGCACAACCTGCCGCATCGATCGTGCTCTTCGCCTTGACGTCGAGATTCGGCCCTACCGCGACGATCTTGGAATCGGCGATAGCAACATCACCGAAGAACGAACGATCCTCTTGATCGACCGTGACGACGAAGCCACCACGAATCAGCAGATCGACTGCCAACCGCGAATCAGTTGAAGGCGACAAGGACTTCCTTGGCGAATCGCGCCACTTCCTCGGTACTGAACGGCGGGCGCAAGTTGATGATCGCCATCTCGATACCCGCCTCCTCGTAACCCTTCAACACGCTGATCATGTTGTCAGGATTGCCCATCACGATACGACGGCGAACCTCTGCCTCGGTTCCACCGCGATTCTTCTGGAATGTCTGTAGGAGATCGCGCTCCTTGGCGTCGTCGCCCGACAGGTCCGAGAAGATGAACGCGGTGCGCATGAGGTCACTCGGCTTGCGCCCGTTCTTGACCAGGCGGGCGTCGAGATCACGATTGACTGCCTCCCACTCCCAGGGGGCAGCGAACGAATTGAACATGTCCGCGTTGCGTGCGACGATGTTCTTCAATCGATCGCCACTTCCACCGACCAACAGCGGGATCCCGTCCTTGCGAACCGGCTTGGGGTCGAAGACTGCCGAATCCAACTCAAAGTGCTTGCCCTTGAACGTCACCTCGTCCTCGGTGAAGAGTCGACGAAACATCTGCAGGGATTCGTCCAGCCGGGTCATGCGCTCACCGACCGCGGGGTACTCGATGCCGTACATCTTGTGCTCGACCTCGTGCCACGCCGCCCCGACGCCGAGGATCGCTCGTCCGCGCGTGATGTGATCCAAGGTCACGGCCATCTTGGCGAGCACGACCGGTGGGCGGTAGGTGATGCCCGATACGAGTGTCCCCACCTGCATGCGCTTGGTTCGTGCGGCAAGGGCGCAGAGCGTCGCCCATCCTTCGAGCTGTGGACCATCGGGCACGCCTATTGGCATGTTCGGACGCGCGCCCGCATTGAGCGGCACCAAATGGTCGAAGGTGAACGCCGCCGCAAAGCCTGCCTCGTCGGCCGTTTGCCACACCTCCTCGAGCGCCTGCATCGTGCAGTGTTCGGGCGGGGTTTGGATCGCAATCTTCATGGTCTCACCGAACTCCAGCGAGCTCGGCAAGAATTCGCCGGTACTCCACCGTCATCTTGTCGTACTTCGTGTGCACTTCATCGGTGATCTCCAAGGGGAAGTCGGGCTCGATGTGCTCGAGCAGGGCGCGATCTTCGGATTGCACCAGCCTGTCCACGGCAGTGATCGACTCCCATCGTTCTGGAGCGGGCTTGTCACTGCGAGCGATGAACTGACAGAACAACGTGTTCTCATCGTCGATCGGCGTACACGTCTTGTAGAGCACGTGCACGAGACCGTTCTCCTCGTAGACCAACCGACCACGAAAGATCAGTGGCTGCACCAATTCGGCGTGGGTGGTACGGCGTGTCGTCTCCCCCGTCACTCCATTGATGTTCTTCATCGCCTCATTCACCTGTGCAACGAGCGTCACCGAAAACTTGAGGTTGAGGCCATCACGGGACACGTCACCCATCTCCAGCTTGTTGTTGGAATTGGAACCGATCGAGTTGCGATGCACCCAGGCCACATGGCTCACGTCGAGCGCGTTGTCGACGATGCGGGGGGCTGATGCCTTCCATACGTCCATCATCTCGTGGATCAGGGTGTAGCCCTCATCCTCCAGTTCGGTGAAGTGGGGCATCTCGCGCGGTTCGTCACCCACGCACATCCAGACCAAGTCGTGACGCTCGACGACAGGAAACGCACCGACCTTTGCCTTGGGAGGAATGGGGATTCCCACCTCTTGTGACGGGATGAACGTGCACTTGCCATCACTGGCGTATTCCCAACCGTGGTAGGGGCACGCAAGACAGTCGTTCACCACCCAGCCCTGCGAGAGTCTGCCACCACGATGCGGGCACCGATCGCTCAAACCATGCGCCGATCCCCGAGAGTCGCGATAGACGACGAAGTCCTCGCCGAACAACCGGACGTGCTTCGGTTCCTGCTGGAGATCTGCCGAATAGCAGACGGGATAGAAATAGTTTCGAAGTGCCAAAATCTCACTGACCAACATGTCTGGACCAACCCCTATTTCTGATCATCGAACGCATCTCTTGTTCGTCGCGATAATAAGCACGCTTATCAATGAGTGTAGACCAGGTGACGAGAGGACGCTCGATCCAGCCCTTGAGGGGTCGGGATTCATTGCTCGGTGTAGGGCTGGCCCACCGACTTCGGGGCCCGACTTCGACCAACGAAGCCCGCCGCCACCACCAAGGTCACGAAGTACGGTGCAGACAGCAGGAACTCTGAGGGAATCCCCGTGTCCAAGTTGCCCAGCTTCAAGCGCACGGCTTCGGCGAGGGCGAAGACGAGGGCAGCGATGAAGGCACCTACGGGATGCCAGCGCCCGAAGATGACCGCTGCCAACGCAATGAATCCCCTACTGCCCGTGATGTTCTCGTCGAACCGGCCGACGGCCCCCACCGGCCACCATGCACCCCCAAAACCAGCAACGGCTCCACCAAGTAGGAGGTTCCGGTACCGCAGCTTGAGCACGTCGACGCCGAGCGAGCCTGCCGCCTTCGGATACTCGCCGATTGCTCGAGTGCGCAGTCCCCATCGTGTGCGGAACATCCACCAGGTAGTGGCGGCCACCACCGCGTAGGAAAAGTAGACGAACAAGTTCTGCTCGAACATCGATGGTCCGATCACGGGGATGTCGGAGAGCAACGGTATGTCGATCGGCCGGAACGGAGTCAAGTAGTTGTAGTCCTGATTGGTGGCGAGAACACGTTGGCCGACGAAGCTCGTCACGCCGAGCGACAGGAAGTTGATCGCAAATCCGACGATCACTTGATCCACCTGGAACTTGATGGCCAACACCCCCAGTAATCCGCCGAGAGCCACGCCACTGGCTACGGCGCCCACGATGCCGAGCCACGGGTTGAGGACCGAACCGACGATGGAACCGGTAAAGGCAGCGAACAGCAACTGGCCTTCAATGGCGATGTTGATCACACCACTTCGCTCGCACAAGATGCCCGCCACCGCCCCCAGGGTGATCGGCACGCTCCGCGCTATGGTGTCTTGCAACATGCCGGTGAAGTTGAACGACTCGCCGCTGGCTGACCAGGCCAAGAAGGAAATGACGAACAGCGCCGTTCCGGTGGCGAGAAAGACGTTCATCAACCGACCGAACCCGCGGTACAACTGGAACGCTCCCGCCCCGACCAACGCCACCGCGAGCATCTGGGCGAAGCGCTGCGAAGGCAGATCGAGGGTGAAACTCTCAGTGAGCCCGAAACCTGCCGGGCCTCCGTCTCGGGTGAAGAACACCGCCGAGATCACGCCGAGGATGATCAGGGTGATGCCGGTGTTGCGCGACTGCTTGCGCTGTTCCGCGGAGAGCATCACCGTGGCGCTCATGAACCCCACCCCTTGAAGGTTTGACCCGTCGACACCTGCGCGGACTTCACTCGCCAAATCGCCTTGACGAGGAGGGGCGCTGCGATGAACATCACGATCAGAGCTCGTAACACCACGATGAGGTCGATGTTGATGTCCGTTTCGACCTGCATTTCCCGACCACCGGATTGCAAGGCACCAAAAAGAATCGCCGAGAACACCGTTCCGAGCGGGGTGGAACGACCCAACAAGGCAACGGCGATCGCATCGAAGCCGATGGTGCCGGCAAAGGTCTGGGTGGCGTATCCGTACCGACCAAGAATTTCGATACCGCCGGCCACGCCCGCGATGCCACCAGCAACCACCATGCCCACGACCGTGAGTCGTTTGGCCCGCATCCCTGCGTATTCGGCCGCATCGGCGTTCTGGCCGAAAGCCTGGAACTCGAAACCCATCTTGCTGCGCTCGAGGAACCACCAGTAGGCCGCCACCACCAGCAGCGCGATGACGATGCCCGAGTGAGCGGGAAACTCGTCACCAAAGCCGATGAAGCCAAACACCTTGGGCAACATCGCCTCGTCGGAAACGAACTTGGAGATCGGATCGCTGCGGTCGGGCCGTTGGAAGAGTTGCGTGTCGAGCGCCCAGAGAATCGTGAAGCTGGCGATGTAATTGAGCATGATCGTCGTGATCACCTCATGAGCGCCTGTACGAGCCTTCAACACGCCGGGAATGGCACCGAACAATGCTCCACCCACCAGACCGGCGAGAAGTGCGAGCGGAATCTGCACGATTGCCGGCCCGTCCATCACGAATCCCACCCAGGTCGTCGCCAAGCCACCTGCCAGCATCTGCCCCGTTGCACCAATGTTGAACAGCCCCGTCTTGAAGGCGAGGGCCACCGAGACGCCCGCGATGATGAACGGCGTCGAGTTGTTGACCGTTTCCGACAGTGCACGAAGCGAGCCCACCGAGCCTCTCACCAGCGCCGAATAGGCGGTGACCAGTTCGGAGAAGGCCGCGCCAATCTCCCCATTACCCAGTCGCTCGACGTCGGAGAGGATGATGATCACGGCACCGACGACCAGCGCCGACAACACCGCAAGCAAGGTGATCACGAACGAACTCATGCGATTGAGCCGGGAGCCGAGTGCGTCGAACCAGCGTGGCATCAGGATGCGACTCCTTGTGGCTTCGATCCCGCCATGTATAACCCAATGTCCATCGCTGAGGTCACCCTCGGATCAACCTCGGCAACGATCTTGCCGCGATACATCACGAGCACCCGATCCGATAGCGCCATCACCTCGTCGAGTTCGGTGCTTACGATCAACACCGCAGTTCCCGCATCGCGCTCCTTCACGATCTGGGAGTGGATGTATTCGATCGAACCGACGTCGACTCCTCGCGTGGGCTGAGAGGCCACGGCCAACTGCAAATCGCGGCTCAACTCGCGCGCAACGATGACTTTCTGTTGGTTGCCGCCAGAGAGCGTGCTGGCCAGATTGTCGACATCGTTGGTGCGAACGTCGTAGTTCTTCACCAACTCCTCTGCGGCATCGTGGACCTTGCCCCAGTCCATCGAGGCGCCGCTCGAGAACTGCGGGCTGTGATAGCGGGTGAGGACCAAGTTCTGGGCAATCGTCATGCCGACGACCAGCCCCTGGCGCTGCCGGTCTTCAGGGATGTGCGCCATCCCCTTCTCGTGGCGCAAACGCGGAGAGGACGCGGTGATGTCGTCGTCACCCAAGCGGACGCTTCCGTCGTTCGCAGTTCGCAAACCGGTCAGCGTCTCGATGAGTTCGGTCTGACCATTGCCTTGTACGCCGGCAACACCGACGATTTCCCCGCCTCGAACGGCGAACGAGATGTCGTCGACGACGGTTCGACCGTCCGGGTCGAGCACGGTGAGGCCACTCACGGAGAGCACTTCTGCACCAGGCTTGGCAGTGTTCTTGCTGACCACCAGCTGCACCGGACGACCCACCATCATCTCGGCGATCTTGTTCTCGTCAGCCTGCGAAGGGCTCGTCTCTCCCACCACCTTGCCGCGGCGTAGAACGGCGATGCGATCGGCGATGTGCAGTGCTTCTTTCAACTTGTGCGTGATGAACACCACGCCCTTGCCTGATTCGACCAGCGACTTCACGATCTCGAAGAACTCGAGGATCTCGCTCGGCGTGAGCACCGAGGTGGGCTCATCGAACACCACGATCTTGGCATCACGGAGTAGCACCTTGACGATCTCTACGCGCTGCTGGATGCCAACAGGCAAGTTCTCGATCAGCTCATCAGGATCCAGATCGAGGTGATACTTGTCGGAGATCTCCTTGACCATTTGACGCGCCTTCGCAATGTCGAGGCTGCCGAGCACACCCGTGGGCTCCACGCCGAGGACCACATTTTCCGCAACCGAGAACACGGGGACCAACATGAAGTGCTGGTGCACCATGCCGATTCCCGCCTCGATTGCGTCGGCGGCCGATTGAAACGTGGCGGGCTGGCCATCGATACGGATCTCGCCCGAATCAGGGCGGTACATCCCGTAGAGCACGTTCATCAACGTAGACTTACCGGCTCCGTTTTCGCCGATAAGTGCGAGCACTTCGCCGCTCGAGACGTTCAGGCTGACGCGGTCGTTCGCGAGCACTCCGGGGAATGACTTGGTTATGTCGACGAGATCAAGCCGCACCGCGGAACTCCCCCATCCGTGAGACAGTACCCAACGGAGATCTCTCCAGGAAACGGTTCGGGGGGGCCGCTTTCGCGACCCCCCCGAACCTCACGCCTGAGGCGCGGGAATTACAACGACTTGATCGTGCCGTCAATGATTCCCTGCTGGATCTCGTCCAACTCGGCCTGCAGTTCGGCAGGAATTCCCAGCGAAACCACATAACCGGCACCGCCATTGGCCAACGTACCGACGTAGTCAGTGCCGCCACCGGTTCCCGCGAGGCCATCTTTCACGGCCTCGAACACGGCTGCTGTCACACCCTTCAGAGCGGATCCGAGGTACACGTTTGCGTTCTGAGCATCGGAGATCGCCATGTCCTTGTCCACGCCGATGAGGCGCAGCTTGCCATCGGTTTCCTGGGCGAATGCCGCAGAGCCGAGACCCACTGGGCCGGCGACGGTGAAGATGACGTCTGCACCCTCGTCGTACATGGTCTTGGCAATGTTGCGACCGTCGTCCAAGCTCTCGAAGTTGCCGGCAAAAGTGCCGTCCTGCTTGTCGATGTCCCAACCGAGGACCTTGACATTAGCACCCTTCTGCTCGTTGTAGTACTTCACGCCGAGCGCGAAGCCCTGCATCCACACCGTTACCGGCGGAATGTTGATACCGCCATAGGTGCCGACCACACCCGTCTCCGACATAGCGGCAGACAGGTAGCCCGTGAGGAACGCGCCCTCATTGGCGGCGAAGGTCAAGCCCTGAACGTTGGCAGCAGAGGTACCCGAGTCGACGATGGCGAAGGCCACGTCCGGGTTCGCCTCAGCAAACTTCTTGGTGGCATCCGCGAGCAAGAAGCCGACGGTGATGATGACGTCGCAACCCTTGTCGACGAACGACTGCAGGTTCGGGTCATAGTCCGCGTCGCCCTGCGACTCGAGATACTCAGCAGTGACGCCGAGTTCAGCCTGGGCCTGCAAGAGACCCTCGTAGGCGGCTTGGTTGAAGCCCTTGTCGTCCACGCCACCGACGTCGGTGACCTGGCAAGCCAAACCGGTCGGGTCGGCAGTGGTCTCTTCGGTTACTGCTTCGGTGTCCTCCGTCGCGGTGTCGTCGGAACCGCCGCATGCGGCAAGTCCGACCACTGCAACGAGGATGATTGCGAGACCCTTGAAAGTCCGCTTCCTCATTGTGTGTTTCTCCCTCTCATGCGTCGTGCACGACGCATGTGCTTGTAGTTCCGCCGAGCATAGTACAGACTGCGGTCAGGCTCGAAAGCCGGGCAGCACCACCTCGGCGAGGAGACGGTCGCGCTCCGTCTGACCGATGAAGGCCGAGCGCACCGCCGCCACCGTGGTGGCGAGGAACTCGCCGACCCCCAGCCGAAGGTGTCGGCCAGGGCATGCCATTCCCCCGAGATGGAGGTGCGGCTCATCAGGCGGTTGTCGGTATTGATCGCCACAGAGAAGCCCCTGGTGGAACCAGATTCCACTCGCTAAGGAAGTTGAAAAGGAACAGCCAACAGTCACCCACCAGGAGTACCTCGCCATCCGAGTAATGGACCTCTCGCCTATCGTCCGACTCATTGTCGAGCTCCTCTGGTTCACAGGAGTTCGCCGTATCGAACTTGCAGCACTGCTCACGAAGGACATCAATTTGGGTGACCGGACAATCCTTGTCCGCAAGTCGAAGACTAACGAACCCCGATACGTACCAATCACCGATGAGGCGGCCTTCGAGCTCGAACGACACTTACTAACCCACCGAGGCACCCTGCTCATTGGTCGGTCACCCGAGGCGATCAGGAAACTCCTACGACGTCAGAACCTTCCCAGCTCCCATCCGTGGCGTCGAGGCTGGGCGGTGGACTCACTCACGATGGGTCTGAACGAAGTCAGCGTGCGCACGGCGGGCGGGTGGCGCTCAGGAGCAATGGTTGCCCGCTACACCATGAAACACAAACAACAAGTCGCAATGTCACAATACAAGCAGCTGCGCTCCTCCACGAAACGTAACGACGCCGCTTAGCTCAGGGGATCTGAACTCCATTGAGTCCAATTATCGGCATGTCGGCAAGCGACCCAACATCAATTCAGACATTCATCTCACCGCACACCTTGGTCTGGCTATTGATTCCTAATTCTCTATCGCTTGGATCAAATCGATAAATCACGAACTTCTCATCAGTCACGCCAATCATGACCTTGTGATTGCCTATTTCAGCAGATCGAAGACTCCCAATCGATTTGATCGAAGGAAGCCGGTTGACCTCTCTTGCTATGCCGCTGCTGCCGAGTGAAACGCTGGGCTCACACGCCTACAAGGTTTGATATAGGTTCGTTCGCTCCTCGGAGCGCGACTCACCCTTGACTCTGAATGCGACGTGAACTAACTGCTGATCTTCTTCTGAGACTCCAATTGCCACGTTTACCTCGGGAGCAATGACACCTACAACATCAAATTGCAGATTGCTCCACCCGTCGGTATCGAATGGAACACCAAGGGGTAGCGGCTGTTCATACGACCACAGCGTCGCCACATCCTCAGATTCAGAGCTCACGGATGACTCGGGCTCAGACTGAAATTCATTGGAGTCCCCAGCTGAGCAGCTCACCAACACGTCCATTGCAAACGCTGATGCAATAGATCTTGACCTCACATCTGCAGTTCTACGATGCTCCACACATTGTCGGAAGCCAAACAATGGAACCCTCCCAAAGCGGGAGGCGGACACGCCCCTATCCGCCTTGCCCATCAATATATTCAATGGTGGGCGCTGAGGGACTCGAACCCCCGACCCTCTCCTTGTAAGGGAGATGCTCTAACCAACTGAGCTAAGCGCCCGCAACCACGCCAATTGCGGCAACCGACAAATCAGGCTACGTCCATAGTGGGTGTCGCATCCACCGCAGTAAGGAGTCCACACGAGCGATAGCTCGGCTGACGTACCCTACATTACCCAAAAACAACAATTCCTCGGCCGTCCTTACCACTGTTCATCTTGGCAACTGCCTCGTTGATGTCATCAAGAACAAAATGGTGCGTAATGAGCTCGTCGAGTTTGATTTTTCCCTGGCTGTACATCTGAATGGCGAGTGGAATGTCCTTTGTCGGGCGAGAAGTTCCGTATAGGCACGACATGAGGGTTTTCTCTGTTGTAGAAAACTGCCCGGCTGGGAGACTTGATTCAGAATCGGATGGGTGAACCCCAATAACGACCAGCGTGCCGTCAATCTTGAGCGAGTCCCATCCTTGACGAACAAGCGCAGGAACACCGACAACCTCAAATGCGTAATCTACGCCCAAACCTGAAGTAATGTTGAAAATCGCGGTCGGTATGTCTACTGTATCTGCCGCGTTGATGAAGTGCGTCGCTCCGAACTTTGCGGCAAGGTTCAACTTCTCCGCGTGCAGATCGACCGCAACAATAGGACTCGCATTAGCGGCTGCCGCGCTCTGAATAACATTCAGCCCAACTCCACCGCAACCTATCACGACAACAGACTTTCCTGCCTCCACTTTCGCTCGGTTAAAGACCGCTGACATTCCGGTCAGCACTCCGCATCCGGTAAGGCACGCTGCCTCAAATGAAACCTCTTTGGGGATCGGCACGGCGTGACGCTCATTGCAAATCAACTCCTCTGCGAGCGTCCCAATTGAGGCAAACTGATATATTTCGCGTCCCGACGCATCCTTGAGACGCAGAGTCCCATCAGGATTTTTCCCACCGAATATTGTTGTTAGACCCCACATGCACAAATTTGGTCGACCCTTGACACAATTGTCGCAAGTACCACAGTGAATAATCGCCGACAACACAACATGATCTCCAACCTGGGTTAAGGTGACGTCTTTGCCAACTTCGGTCACAATGCCTGCGCCTTCGTGACCTAGGACCATTGGCAACGGAAAAGGCAGGGAACCCACCTGGACTGATACATCTGAATGGCACAACCCCGATGCCATGATTTTGACGCGAATATCGTTTGGTCCCACTTCACCAAGCTCCAGATCGACAACTTGGATATCGGCTCCGTATTCGTAAACAACTGCCGCTTTCATAGCTCGCCTTTCTATTTATTGATGTACTTAATGACAACTCCAGATGCACCGACTGCAAAGATCAATAACACGCCCGTAGCAATCGGATTCCAAAATGGCGGCCAACCCATAATCGAAATGCCACTAAATGTTGTCTTCAGAAAGACCACACCAAACAGCGTCCCCCAAACATGAAATTCGCTGTTTCTAATCGTCACAGCACCTAAGAATGCAGCCGTGTAGGCCTCCAGCAGGAATGGCGCTCCGGCCGTCGCATTTGCCGAGCCACTTCTAGCTGCGAGCAAAACTCCTGTAAGGGCGGCAAGAACCCCTGAAATGGTAAATGCAAATATTCGGTATCGAGAAACACTTATACCGGATAGGCGTGCGGCCTGAGCATTGCCACCGACTGCTTCTAATCGCCGACCCGCAACTGTGCGAGCGACCATGAATGCGAGAGCAGCCAGAACGAGAAGCATCACCCACGTCATCATGCGAGGGTGGAACCATGAAAAGTTGGGATATTCCGTGATAGCTATTTTTTGAAATCTGCCGCGCAGCAGCAATGTTTTACCGCCATCAGTGACGGCGATGATTATCCCTTCCAGCAAAGCACCGCTGCCCAGGGTCGCAACGAACGCGTTGACACCTAAACCTGTCACCACTAATCCGTTGAACAATCCAATGGCAATGCCGACTAATAAGCCCAACGCAACGGCCAAGACGATGTTTGCCGTTGACTGATTGTTCTCAACGATAGATCCCGCGACGACTCCACCGAGACCGATCGCGCCGGCAATCGACAGATCGAAGTCTCCAACGATCAGACAGATGGTCAATCCTCCCGCCACAAGCCCTAACAGGGCGGAGTTATTGAAAATAATGTGCAAATTGTCCCATGTGAAGAAAGAAGGCCTTTGAGACCAGAAGAAGAGAACCTCGACCAACAAGACGAAGAGTGACGCATAACGTGCAAAATTGCGTATCGAGAGCAGCGATATCGCTGGTGATGTGGATACGTGGCTGCTATTCACCTAGAGCACCGGGCTTTCTACGAATGGTGTGATGCAGTGTGGGGTTTTCGATGAACACGAAAACCCCACACTGCCAACTTAATTTTTCCTAGGAAAAATCGAAGGATAATTATTGACTATCGAGAGTACGAAATCCTGTTCGGATTCAGTACATACGGACGCGCATTGAAGACGCCTTCACTTCCAGGGTTATTTGCCTTAGTGACGAAGCCAGTAGGCACCAGAGTATCCTCCGGCAAGTCCTTGCCAGCCAATGCGAGTGCGAGATACTCGCATGCGAGAACTCCTATTTGCCGATTGGACTGTCCGACGGTCGCCGCTACGACTCCCTCACCAATGAACTCATAACCCGTCTTATTATCACCGGTAAAGCTCGTCACCAATACATCATTGCGACCGGTATCCGAAATTGCCTGAACTGCACCCGAAGCAGGCACATCCCAGTGGGCAAAGATTGCCTTGACAGAGGGGTCGCCCTGCAGACCAGCTTCAGCAATCTTTCGCGCACCTTCGGGTGTGAAGTCAAAGTCCGGCCAACGCACAACCTTGATTTTCGGGAACTCGAAAGCCAGCACCGATTCCAAAATCGTAGACCGCTGCAGCAGCGTGTAAATGGCATTGGATCCGAGGATTGCAACTGTGCCTTCGCCATTGAGTTGGTTTCCTATGTACTGAGCAATAATCGGAGTCGTTGCCCATTCGTCTTCGCGAATATCAGCAGATCCCACTTCATTCCCCGCATAGGTACCGATGAACGGGATTCCCTTACTATTGGCTTGATCAATCACCGATCGCAATGCTGCACCCGCATTCGATACATTCCACAGCGCGGCATCTCCACGTGCAATGAACGTTTCGAATGTTTGAACTGCCTTATTGGGGTCGCCATCGACGTTCACAAACTCCGATGTCCCGCCATTTGCCTTGATGATTGCCTGACAGGCATCGGTTTGAATGGTGACTTCGGGCACCGGCAGAACCGCGACGATCCCGATGTTTTGACCGGCAAAGACACTAAAGTCAACTTCTTGACCGGATTGGCTGTTTTCAGCTGAAACAACTCCGACCGCTTCTACCGATTGATCAAGCGTGAACCGGCCGGAAACAGCCGACGATTCCTGCTCCACGGGCACGGTTGCCGGCTCGACGTTTTCCTCCGCTCCGGTGTCAGACGACGAGTCGTCGCCACATGCCGCAATACCCGTTGCCAAAACGGCGACCGCGAGCACCTTGTAGATTTTTTTATTTTTCATCTTTCCCCCTTAGTTTTGTTTGGTTGTATTAATTTGATTTTAGTAATTCGATTGTATTAAACTACCACTTCAAAGCATGCCTCGTGCACTGCACGTTCGTCAAGCGGAACAGTCAATTCCCGAGTCAACTGTCCGTTTCGCATGATGAGTATGCGATCACAGGCTTGTACAAGCTCGGAAAAGTCACTCGATACCAAGATCACGCTCTTCCCCGTGCGCGCAATCTCTCGAAATTGGTTGAGCATCTCGATTTTTGCTTTGACGTCAACACCTTTGGTTGGCTCATCGGCCATCAATACCCCTGGTGTACCACAAATCCAGCGACCAACCACGACTTTCTGCTGATTGCCGCCCGAAAGTTGTCGAATAATCTGCTCGGGGCCAGCTGCCTTCACGCTGAGCCTCTCGAAAACCGAGCGCGTCACACTCTTTTCGGCATTTTTATCGACTATACAGAGACGCTTCACGAAAAGTTTTCTTAAGTAAACGAGAGATATGTTCTTCGTGATCGAACGATTTAGGAACAGAGCCATAGCTTTTCGATCCTCGGGAAGCATCGCGATTCCAGCCTTCACAGCATCTGACGGACTTTTAAGATTGAGGACCTTGCCGGCTACCGAGAGCGACCCCTTCACAATTCGCCTAACTCCGAAGATCGTTTCCAGTAATTCACTTCGCCCCGAACCAACTAGTCCGGCGATTCCAAGGACCTCTCCCTCGTAGAGGTCAAAACTCACATCAGTGAGGGATTGATTGGACACATTCTTCATGGACACCATTGTCTTCCGCGTCAGGATTTCGTGATCGGTGTCTGATCCACTCAGCATTGATGTGCCGAGTCCGCCTGTCATTGCCATTACGAGTTGCTCACGCGTTGCCTCTGAGCGGGGAAATTTTTTTACAATTCGACCGGATGCCATGACGCTTATCGAATGCGAAAGCTCTAGCACTTCATCAAGACGATGAGAAACGAAGACCACGGAACGCCCTTGACTTACCACAGTCCGGATCGCCCGAAATAGCATCTCGACCTCACTTCTTCCCAATGCAGCCGTTGGCTCGTCAAGAAAAATCGTGTGTGCATCAGCCAGGACCATGCGCGCAATGGACAGCATCCACCTCTGGGCTACGGAAAGCGACTGCAATGGGTCCCACGGCTTCACTCCCGGCAAATAACGACCGAGAACTTCCGTCGTCAGCTGCTCCATCTGCCTTTTGTTAATGACGCCCATAAAGGAAGGGGGGCGTCCGATCAAGAGATTCTCAGCGACCGTCATTCGATCGATGAGTGCCAAATCCTGATGGATGAAAGCCAAACCCGGAAGTCCTCGCGAACCGAGATGGTGTCCGCTGTATTCAACACCCTGCACGAATACTTGACCTTCCTCAGCCCGCTCAAGCCCAGCGAGAATTTTGATCAACGTCGACTTTCCCGCTCCGTTTGAGCCGATCAACGAATGGATCTCTCCAGGTTGAACGCTAAAGTCAACCCGATCAACCGCCACCGTTCCTGAAAACGCCTTCAGCAAGCCGCGAACCTCAAGATTAGGAACCACTTGCTATATCGCCCTTTGCTGACAGATGGGAACCACTACTGTGCAGTAAATCCACCGTCAACGCTCAACACGGACCCCTGACACAGTGTCGAGTCATCTGATGCAAAAAATAGGATGGCGGAAGCAACTTCGTCCGCATACCCCATTCGACCGATAGGCATAACTCCCCGGAGCATCTCTTTGGCGGCACTCTGATCAGGCATAAGTTTCGTCCAGCGTTCCATCATTGGAGTTTCGATGACCCCCGGGCAAACACAGTTGAATCGCACCCCTGACGTCGCCAATTCAATTGCAATATCTCGTGTAAATACGACGAGACCACCCTTTGCGCTCCCGTATGCCGTCGACAGAGGAAAACCGACTAGTCCGTTGAGTGACGAAATATTGATAACGCTTCCCGATTTTCTCGCCACCATAGATGGCACAATGTGCTTGCACATCAGCCACGGTCCCTTCAGATCTGTTTGCAGCACCATGTCCCATTCGGCCGACGTGGTCTGGTCATAGGTTTTGTTCAGTTCGGCACCAGCGTTGTTGACAAGAACATCAATATGACCCCACATTTGAAGCGCCGTCTTGGCAACGTCACGAACACTGTCTTCATCACGAACATCGCAAGCTGCGGTCGCAACCTGCGATCCCAGATCAGACGCCACTTTCTTAGCTCCGGCCACGTTTCGATCTGCAATGAGAACGCTCGCACCTTCAGAGACGAAACGTCGAACCGTTGCCTCACCAATACCACTTGCGCCACCGGTAACAATTGCTGTTTTCCCCTCAAGCCTCAACATAAATCTCCTCTAGATATAGTGTAAATTACATCTACATACGGTGTCAAATTGCCGCTCAGTCAAGAAGCTTCTTCAGGCTGCTCGGTGGAATGACACATTTATTTGATCGCAATTGGATTGATTGGCGAACCAATCGCTCCAGGAATATTGAGAGGCGGGGCTATCAACATGAATGAATACTGTCCATCCGCTTTGCAATCCTCGGCAAGCTCATCCAAAACCCAAAATTCCCCCAGCGGCAAACCCAGATCGACCAAGGCGCCGACATGCACCGGATACCTGCGGTCTGCAGGATTCTCTGGTTTAAACACCTCAACGGCGATGGTATCCGACGCAATCGCCGAAATGTTGTTCTCGTTACACCATTCCAATGCGGAAACTCCAAGTCCCGGGGAACCCGAAAAATACTGAAGCTGCTCCTGAGGATTAAACTCCGGCTGCCAAAGCGCGAGATATCCGGTACGCAACAATGCAATATCACCCGAGCGAAGTTCGAGTGACTGCTTCGAGACGCAGCGCTTCAACATGTCTGCAGTCACCACGGTGCTCGTTGGCAACTGCTCAACGCCCTCAGATCTCGCCACATCGAGCAGGACTCCCCTGCCAACAAAAGACGTCCGATGATTTTGCATACCGAGCACCGACGCCTTACCATACGCGGTGACATTGCCTGCCCAGTAGCCGTTGTACATCGTATCCTGATACATCACATGAGCGAACGCATCCCACTGAGTGCTGCCCTGAAGGGGCATCTGAAACATGTCATCGTTCCATTGGAAACCAGGATCAACTGCGGCGTACGGCGTACCGACAACTTGATCTGACCCCGACATCATCATCCAGTGGAGAGGCGCTGGACGCGTAAAAAAGCGCGGTGCTTGAGCGTCGATGGATAGTGCGAGTGAAAACACCTTCCCGGTCTTCACCGAATCGATTGCACCAATGCGCTCCGATGGACCTATGAGGTTCTGGGTGCCCCGTTGATCGTCATCACCCCAACGCCCCCAATTATTGATTCCCGAAGGTCGATACCCACCAACGATCTTTCCGTTGTCGTCAACTTGATACTTCGGAGGCGACCAACTCTTTGCGTAATCCCCGTGATTCGCACGCCCCATTTACTGGCCCCTCTCTTTTCTAAGAAACGTATACAATCGAGCTGCAGATGTCAAGAGGGGTCATTCGGCTCCACTTAGATCGACTGATTTGCCCCGTAGCACATTTCGAGCATGCGATGCTCGCTGATTTCCTCACCGGTCAACTCGCCTACCAACCTCCCTTCGCGCAGGACGAGAACGCGATTGCAGACGCCGACCAATTCGGAAAACTCGGACGAAATAAATAAGATACAATGCCCTGAAGCCGCCAGTGATTCCATCTGAATGTAAATCTCTTCTTTCGCACCCACGTCCACTCCGTGGGTTGGCTCATCAAAGATGAACACCCTGGCGGTTCGCTCGAGCCACTTCCCCAAAACTACTTTTTGTTGATTGCCGCCGGACAATGTCTTCGTTTCCTGCGTCGGACCATTTGCTTTAATGTTCAATCTTCGAATTGCGCCATCAGTAACCAACACTTCTCGCTCACGGCTGGGAATCGGTACCAGTGCTCTGCGGCGACTACTCCTCAGAGATGCCAAAGTAATGTTCTTGCGAATATCAAAATCCATGACCAATCCCTGCTGTCGGCGATCCTCGGGCAGGAAAACGATGCCCGCGTCCATTGCTCGTCGGGGATCCGATGCACTTACCTCCACGCCGTCAATAAATATCTTTCCGCCATCGCGTCTATCCGCCCCAAATATCAATCTCATTAACTCAGTTCTTCCTGATCCGACCAAGCCTGCAAAGCCGACTATTTCGCCGTGCTTCGCCGAAAATGAAATATCTGAGACGACCTCATCGCGTCGTACGTGTTCAATACGAATCGCTTCTAATTCATTATGCAGCGGAGAAACCTTCCGGCTGTTGCGACGTCGGTCAGTCAATGCCGTTGAATCTCCTCCAACAATCAACTGGATCATTGTGTCATTGTCGAGGTCATGCGTCGCGCCATCAAAATGTGTCCCACCATCACGCATTACAATAACTCGGCTGGTGAGCTCGAATATCTCTTCCAGTCGGTGCGACACATAAATTATTGCCGTCCCGCTTGCAGACAGCTGCCGCAATACTCGAAATAAAACCTTAACTTCGCTGTCAGTCAACGATGCAGTGGGTTCGTCAAGTAGGAGCACTCGTGCCTTTGCGGACAGTCCTCTTGCAATCATCACCATGCGCTGATCGGCGATTGACAGCGATTGCATTTCATGACGCGGGTTGATCGCTTCCATACCGATCTCGCTCAGCACCGCTGCCGCATTCGCACACAATTCCGTCGCGTCAATTAGGCCATGCATCAATTTGGGATACCCGAGACCAAGAAATATGTTTTCAGCCACAGATAGTTGTGGTACGACCGCGAACTCTTGATGAACAATTGCTATTCCATTGGTCGTGGAATCGATGGGGTTGCGGAACACCTTTGCTGATCCACCAATAAAAATCTCACCAGCATCCGGTTGTGTAACGCCACCCAGAATCTTAATTAGAGTGCTCTTCCCGGCTCCATTCTTCCCAACCAAGCCGAGGATTTCGCCTGACCGTATTTCAAACGAAATGTCATGGGCAGCTATCACGCCCGGATATTTTTTTGAGATTCCTTGAACCTGTAGTACTGGAGGAATCACGTCTTCGAACTCACTAGCTTTCCGAGGAGTATGGCGCTTATCAATATCACACCTTGCGTAATGTTGATATATGCAGTATCCAAGCCCCAAGATAAAAGGCCGACTTTGATCGTGCGGAGAAAAATGCACCCCACCACGGTGCCAGCAATGTTGAACTTACCGGGCCGGAATACGGACGTTCCCAAAAATACCGCCGCGTACGACGGCAACAGTAGCCCGTCAAACTGACGTGGAATAGACGTTCCCGATTGCGCGACACCGAGAATTCCTACGAGTACTGCAAGGAACCCAAGGATTACAAATCCGAGCATCCTAAGCTTAGGTACATTGATTCCTGCCAAACGAGCGGCCTCTTTATTCCCACCAACTGCATACATGAAGCGTCCGACTTCGGACTTCTCTAGCAATATCCAACTTGCAACGGCAACGACCACGGCGACAAAGAATCCAACTCGAATATTCCATATCCCTGAAATTGAGTTCAGGTTCAGGAGCGACTGCCCTCCAACACCTTGGATCACTTTCTGATCCGACCAGATTTGCTCGAACCCAAATACGGAGGTCGCCATCGCCAAAGTGACCACGAATGAAGATGTGTTCCGGTAAGCAACCAGATAACCGTTGATCAATCCAATGAGCACCCCCGTAACTAGAGCAAGGAGCAGACCAACCATCCAGTGGCGACCAAAATTAACCACTATCGCGGCGATGGTGTACGCCGCTACACCCCCGGTCGCCGCGAATGACAAGTCAAAGTCGCCCATCACCAAGACGATGGTGAGACCCATTGCAAAAATCAGCATGAAACCAATTTCAATGTTGATGATCGTCCGCAATGTGTCTGTCGTGAAGAACGTGTCGGACTGCGACGTAAAGAGAGCTATGAGCAAGCCGAAGACCACTAGCAATCCGAATTGAGCGATGAAGGCGGTGCCGCGCGCCCTGACTGAAACAGCTATAGACATTTTCCCCCTCAAGAGTCGGGGTGGGGCCGAAATTTCGGCCCCACCCCAACTTGATGTATCACCTTTGGCGACTTACGAAGTCACCGAATGCGTCTTGCCTTTTAGAGACCGTATTGCGTCTTCCACTTGTTTGTGAAATACGTTCTGAAGTCACCCACCGGTGTCGGATAGCTTCCCTCAGCAGGCAGCGTCTCCTTAGTCACAACGATGGGAACGTCATATTGCACACCGTCGTACGTCGGCTGGCGCTCCTGGCTGAAATTGGAGCCCGTGGCAAAGTGCGACGCAATCTGATCGATTGCAATCCAAGTTCCGGCTTCGAGTGGTGTTTCTACGCAAGCATCAACCGTTCCTTTGCGGATTTCCGCCTGGGTCGTTGAGTTGCAATAGAAGGTCACGACGGTGGGCCGATCTGGCGGTGTCTTGCCGGGATACGACGCCGCGATCGCCGGACCAGCACCGAGCGCGGCCAGATCGAACGTCAACCACAGAACTTTTGCCTTTGGGAAACGTGTGAACTGGGACGTCGCGCTGGTTTGAGTGAACTCCACCAGTGTGTTGTCGAAAGGTGTGTCGACACTATCGACGACGCTGAAACCACTACCTTCAATCACCTTGGCCAGACTTGCCTCTCGATCCGCTCCCCATTTGTCCTTGACGGAGTGAAGAAGAATCTCACCCTCTTGGGCGTTTTCCCGCACCCATTTGGCCAGTACTTCACCCATCAATCCATCGTTCGGGTTGTACGACGCCGTGTAGTCCTCGGGTGTCGCCTGAGTTCCTCCGGTGTTCAGGAATGGAATTCCTTTTGCAATCGCCGCGTCAATTTGCGCCTTGATCACAACGGAAGGTGTGCCGTTCGTAATGATGACATCAACACCCTTATTGACGAGTGTGTCACCGCACGTTTGCATTCCTTCAACGGTTCCCTGAGCATCGCAAACTTCAAAACCCCACCCGAATAGCTCCGCAGCTGCTTTCGTGTCGTTTTCAAGTCGCATCGCTGCTTCCGACTGGCTCAGAATTTGCAAATAGCCGATCGTCAATTGCGGTTTCTCAGTGGTGGTGCTCTCTTCAACAGGCTCTTCAGCAACTGTTTCAGGTGTTGTGGAACTCGATCCTCCACAACTAGCAGCTACAAGGCTCGCTGTTACCGCAAGTGCAACAATTAGCCTGCTTGACTTGACCTTTCTCATAATCCCCCTTACTAGTCGGATAATTAGTCGAGTGAACCACGAATGCGGTTCGACCCTTACAAATACCTTAATAGCGAATTCAGATAAGAGCAAATTCCTAAAATTTTTGGAGTTTTAGCGCTTGTAGCGAAAGATTCACCATTGCGCCCCCTGGGGTATCGCAGGGTGATTGATCGGTGCGTACTTCTTATGAATTGGTTGAACTACCTCTTCACCAAATCGCTGAATCTGTTCCCGAGTAGCTTCAAGTGAGGGGCCAGTCACCATTCGGAAACGAACTGTAAAGTAGTCCACGCCAAGCTCCTCGTGGTACCGCTCGAGGCGCTCCCGGCACTGCGCTGGCGTTCCCACAATAATGTGGTCTCTTGCACTCTCGGCCGTAATTTTGTCGGGGGTATCGAAATCCGGGTGATGAGCGAGAATACCTTGGGCTGAATAGAAGCGCATTTCTGACACGTAATGTGAGCCGAATTCTTCTGCAGCTTTCGCGAATGTATCGGCAACCCATCCGTTTCTCATGAGAACCACAAATGGTTTCTTGCCAAGTTGCTCAGCCCTCCGGCGATAAGCGCCAGCTTGTTCGTCCCAAACTGCTTTTTGAATCGGAAAATCGTCGCAAGTCCACGACTCAGAGTATTCAGCGCAGCGTGCAATTGCTTTAGGGAGTTGACCGCCACCCCAAAACGGGAAACGTGGTAGCTGGTAGCTCTGCGGCGACAACATGCCATCATCTACGTGATAAAAGTCCCCGTTGAAAGTAAACCGCTCACCTTTGCTGAGAAGAGCTTTCTCAATAACTTTTACGTTTTCAAGAAATCGGCCAAGCATGCGCTCCTGTGGAATTCCGAATTGCCCCCAATACCCCGCGTGGTAGCCGCGCCCCCATGTCATGTACAGACGCCCTCGAGAGAGATTATCAATGATTGCACATTGCTCGGCAATGTGCATCGGGTGATACAGCGTGTTAACGAGACAATACGAGCCGATCGCAACCTTACTTGTCTCCCTTGCAAGAATCATCAACAGGTTGAGGGGGGAGCCAAAATACGATTCAGTTCGCCCATGACGATCGGGAATCTGGATGGAGTGAAAACCAGATTTCTCGGCGAGGACACCCTCCTCAATCATCGCATCCAGAGTGTACGCAGCGTCTTCGGGTGAAGGCAGCGGCTGATCGTACTGTCCACGATTTGTATCAATCAGATAGCCGATACGCATTTATCGCTCCTTCTGTTCACTCATCACACTTGACGCTCGGCGTTCTTCCAATATCTGTCTCGTAACTCCCTCTTCAAAATTTTTCCCGTAACGGCTTTAGGTAGCGCATCAATAAACTCGACACTTTTCGGCTTCTGATAGCTGGCCAGATTTGACTTGGCCGTGGTGATGATTTCATCCTCGGTAGCTGTCATTCCGGGCTTCAGCACTACGAACGCCTTGACGGACTCGCCCCACTCGTCATCAGGTACACCAATTACTGCGCATTCAAGAACAGCTGGATGGCGAGCCACCGCCTCTTCTACTTGTACTGAGTAAATGTTCTCGCCGCCTGAGATAATCATGTCTTTGGAACGGTCCACGATGAATACATAACGATCAGAGTCCATAGTGGCGATGTCTCCGGTCCACATCCATCCATCACGAATGGTCTTTTCGGTCAAATCAGGACGGCGGAAGTAACCCAGCATATTCGCAGGTGACTTGATGATAATCTCGCCTGCCGTTTTCCCATCACAAGGAACGTCTACGCCATTGGTGTCGACAACTCTCACGGAGGTCACGAAACCCTCTCGTCCACATGACTTCAAACGTTCGGCATGCAAGCCGTTCTGAATCGCGTTCACATGGTCTTCCTGGGACAGGAACGTCATGGTCGTACCCTCGGTCTGACCGTAACCCTGAATCATTGTGCAGGGCAATTTCTTCATAGCTTCTTCAATCACTCTCGACGGCATGGGTCCACCACCGTATTGAATATTTCGCAAACTGCTCAGGTCGTACGTCTCAAATCCCTCAACTGCCATCATCCAGTTGAGCATGGTTGTGACTGCAAGAAACGCCGAAACTCGATGTTTCTGAATCAATTCGAGGGCAAGCTTGGCGTCAAAATTCATCAAAACAAGAGGGCAGCCATGGTGCAGGTAGTTGAGAGCAAGAACGATCGGGATATGAAACATCTGACCTGTCAACATGTAAACGTCGCTCGGCACGATTCTTTCCGCCACGGTCTGATTTAACATCCCGAAATAGACGCTTGAGTGTGAATGCAAAGCTCCTTTCGACTCACCCGTCGTACCGCCGGTATACAGAATGAAAATCGGATCATCCCCACCAACTGACTGCGACACCGAAGGCTCGGCGTCGCTCGCACTCGCCGTTAGTTTCTCGTATGAGCCATCCCCACCGTTGCCGTACTGCACCCAGTGTTGGATCCCGGAAACCAACCCCTTCAATTCATCAGCAACTTCCGAAAACTGTCCCTGCGTCACAAATACACGCGGCTCTCCATTCTCGATGATCTTGATCATTTCGCGCGCAGCCAACCTCCAATTCATTGGCTGCACAACGAACCCGACACGAGCACAAGCAAAATACAAAGCTACGTACTCAATAGAATTTTGGCTGAGTACAGCGACCCGGTCACCCTTCTGAAGACCGAGCGCCAGTAAACCATTTGCCAACTGGCGCACGTGGCGATCGAGATCAGCAAACGACATCTCTTTTTGCGTTGTGGCGTCAATAATTGCGGTTCGATGCGGGGTTTGACGTGCCCACTTCTGTGGTATCAATCCGATATTCATAACGCACTCTCTTTCAATGCAGTCGACATATTGCCAATGACAGGAATAACTACGTTGCCTTCAGAACGGTCGGTCAAGATATTCAAATCGGTGCTTGATCCGCCACCGATCTTCGTACTTGATCAACTGGTCCGTGTACACGCCGGTCGAGACAATATTCAAATTACCGCTCATCACGGCTATGAGGGTGACATCAGATCTTGCCGTCATCGATGAGGGGGTCACGCTGTCAAAAAAGACGTTGGTAATGATGTGTCGTCGCTGATCATTTTGGGAAGCCAGTGCGTCCACGTACAGGTCGCGTATGCGGTTTTGCCCAGGAAAACTAAGAACATCCCCACTTTGAATCTGAAGGTCGAACTGGCCATCAGGAAGAAAGAGATCGACAAGCCAATTGACGTTTCGCGTGTCGTATGCCCAACCAGCCTTATGCAGCAACTCAACGACGACCTGCTGATCCCCCGCCAACATTCTGTCTTCGTTCAGTAAGGCAAGTCAAGATACAGGAATCGGTGCTTGATGCGCCACGATTTGCCCTGTTTCACCAACTTGTCGGTGTACACACCTGTGGATAGAACGCTCAATTTGTTGTCTGCTACCGCAGTCAGCAACAAGTACGACGTTGCTGTAATTGAATCACTCTTCTCGTCTTCAAAGAACAAGTTCGTGACAATGTGGCGACGCTGATCGGTTTGAGTCTTCAGCGAATTCTCGTAGAGACCACGAATGTTGGCTCGCCCCTCAAACTTGATGACGTCGTTCTTTTGAATCTGAAGATCAAACTTCCCATCCTCGGTGAACATGTCGGCCAGAAAATCGACATCTCCTGTGTCGTAAGCCCAACCGCCTTTGTTGAGCAATTCCGTAATCGTCTGCTTGTCTGACATAACTCTCTCCTATCGTCTAAGTTGAATATTGACCTACGAACTAGCTTGCTTTTCAGGAAAGACCGATTTGTTCGGCACTGCCTCGCCATGCCAACGACCCACCGTCGATGAGGATGTATGCAGCATTGATGAATGCAGATTCCTTACTCGCCAGGAAGCAAACCAGTTCGGCGACTTCCTCGGGCTTTCCCAGCCGAGGAATTAGCGCGGTGGACGTAAGGGCTTTTTCAAACGCCGCAGGGTCGGGAGACTGCTTTACGAAATTTGTCACCATCTCGGTGGCAATGGCTGTTGGTCCGTAGCAATTAACTCGGATTCCAAATTTGGCAAGATCAACAGCAAGGTTTTGCGTTTGCAATCGAATTCCACCTTTGGAGGTTCCGTAAGCCGAATTGTTCGGATAGCCGGCTTGGCTGCCCGTCGACGCAGCATTGATTACGGATGCGTTGCTGCTCTTTTTTAGATACGGTACCGCATATTTAGTGCACACCCAAGGAGCGACAGCGTTGACTTCGATCACTTTTCGGAAAACGTCAAGTGGCATATTCTCAACATCACACGTATCGGCGGCCGTCAATGCTGTCTCGTGAATGCCCGCATTGTTATGGAGGACGTCAATTCCACCAAATGCATCGGCGGTTGCGCGCATCAGTGCTTCTACTTCAACGGGATTTGTGACATCGCAATGGAAGAACTCCGCCGTTCCGCCCTGTTTTCGAATTCCATCTACGACTTTCCCACCATTCGCATCATTGACATCGCTGACCATCACTTTCGCACCTTTGGCCGCTGCCACCTGTGCAGTCGCTGCTCCGATGCCAGATCCGCTGCCAGTAATAACGAAACGCATTCCCTGGACACTCATATGGCTCTCCCGTGTTCAATCGTATAGTTGTGCGACAGTACCGTACTTAGTGCGCGAATGTCAAATGCAACTGCTTTGGAGATCGCGTGAATACACCAGCAGGACGCGGAGGCTCGACAAATGAAATGTTTTGCATTGCATCAAGCAATAAGCCGGCCCCAATCTCAACTTCCGCCTTTGACAACATCGCCCCAACGCAGAAGTGTCTACCCAAGGCGAAGCCGGAGTGGTTTGCCGCTGCAGTAAACGCCCTGTCAAATGCAAGATCGGGCCTGGAAATGTCAAACTTCTCGGCATTCTTGTATTTTCGAGGGTCACGATTTGCTGCGGCCAACAGCAACGTCAAGGTCGAACCTGCCGGAATCTTCACGCCGTGAAACTCAACGTCCACGGCTGCTTGGCGCATTATCATCTGCACAGGCGGTGAGTGGCGAAGCGTCTCGGCAAACGCGTTCGAAAGAAGCGAACGATCACTTCGAACTGCTGCCATCTGATCCGGATCTGCCACCAAGTTCATGAACATGTTTGCCAAGGCCTTATCGGTGGTTTCCCCCCCAGCAACCAATAGCAAGCTCACAAATGCCTTGATCTCTTCATCGGACATCATGTCACCGTCAATTTGCGCCGTGCAAAGCGTCGACAGCAGATCTGGTCCCGGATTTGCTCGACGATCCGCGATGATCGGCATCATGTATTCACGGAGTTCATCTTTCGTTCTTAAACCATCAGCTGTGACCTGCTCATCGCCGGAAAGATTCGATAGAAAAGCCATGATTGAGTGATACCAACGGTTAAATTGATCATGATCACTCTTGTCCAAGCCGAGCATGTCGACTATGACATTGATCGGAAATCTCAGTGTAAATTGATCCACCAAGTCGACACGACCGTTCTTGGCAAACTGAGCAATGAGCGTTGCCGCATTTTCGGTGATGATGGGGAGAAATTTCTCGGTTAGCTCACTACCTCGAAATGCTGGCTGAATGAGTCCTCGGTGTACCGAGTGTTCTCGTCCTTCCATCTGCAAAATGGTGCGACCGTGCACCGGTTCCAGTTGCCATGAATAATTATCCGATGTGAAGTCTTTCGACTTGAAAACGTGCTCTACATCGTCGTACCGACTGAGAATGTACGAGTTAATATTTTTATCGAAATAGATGGGAAAATGCTCACGAAAAATTTCATAAACAGGGTTCGGATCCTGTTCAAATTCAGGAGAAAGTAGATTTGGTTCGGCAACCATAGAGCCTCCATATTTGGTGTGACAGACTTCACTGTAATGTGGCGACAAGATCGGTGCAAATTGCGAATTCTGGTCACAAGAGCGGGACGTTTGATCGATGTTAGTGACGCCCATCAGAAATTGGGGCACTTACAGATAGCACAGTCACATATCGTCCGTTACGTCTCAGGTTCTGGCGAATGGAGTTCATAGCACGACGGCGACCAAGCATTGCCGCAGTGCCACGTCCAACTAGTCGGACTGCGCCTTTGCTAGCGTACCTTGTCAAAGGCAATGTCACAAAGTCGGCGGTCATTGACACGGTGGGTGACGGGGATTGCACTCGCCTGCAGCCTCGTTAGTGCGATGACAATTGCGGCGAAATCCGGATCCGGCGGGTTGCTCGGGTTCGGCAACGTGTACGTGTAGTCGGAGTCACGGAACGGTTCGAGCTTCCAGCACAATGAACCGAAGCCCTCCTTTTCCTAAGTATCCGTTTGGTTGTATTTGGCACCAGAGGAACGAACGCGAATGATTTTCAGATAAAAACTATAGTTCAAATTGCGACTGAAAGTCCCTTATCTCAGCGCGGTGGCGCGTGACGAGCGTTGCCACCGGGCTTGATCTCGTCGGTTGCCCCGAAAGCCAGTGAAGAAAGGTCGCGCTCGTCGGTCGTGATGGCAGCAACGATTCGTCGCGCGACCGATTCTGGTGCAAGTCCTTGCGGAAGCTTCGGTGCAGAACCGGCAATCGGATGCGATGCCAAACCGGTTTCGGTATGTGGCGGGCGGGCATCGATGAGGGATATCCCGCGGCGGCGTACTTCCCTGCCGATCGCGACGGTGGCTGCATAAAGTGCCGCCTTTGATGCCGAGTACACCGCCATGTTGGCGACGGGCAATTCGGCGACGACGCCGGAGATCGTGACGATGGCGCTTGGCGACGCCATAAGCGGGATCGATTCGCGGATGAGCTGCACCGCGGCGGTGTAGTTCACCATCGTCAGCCATTCGATCGTTTCGTCATTTGTTTCCTCGAGCGAACCGAAGGCAACGACACCCGTTGCATTGACGACGACTGCCAGCTTCTCTCCATCCGCGACCAGCGACCGCAATGCCGACCGCATCGCCCGCACGTCGGTGATGTCGCAGTCGGCGGCACGGCACCCGGCAAGTTGCGGATCGAGTGTGCGTGCATCGCGCACGAGCACCCGCACCTCCGCTCCCGCCGTCTGCAATTCGAGGGCGATCGCGCGACCGAGCCCGCCTGTCGCGCCGGCAACGAGGGCAATCGCTCCGGGGAGGTTCACGGTGTGGCCTGTTTGCGCACGACTTCGTGGCGGTCGCGGACGTCGACGAGTTGACGCAGGATTTCCGGTGTCGAGGCGACGATGGGCGTTCGCCGATCGGAATGATTCGTGGCGACGAGCGATCTACCCTGCCACTCGGTGACGTGCACTCCCGCCTCCGAGCAGATGTGCGTGCTTGCGAGATAGTCCCACACGCCGTGCGAGTTGTAATCGATCCAGCCGTCGAGGGCCCCCTGAGCCACGAGACACAAATCGAGCGCTGCCGCACCCATGGCCCGGAACTGTGCCCAGCCGGGATGAAACAACGGTGTGCCCGAGACTCCGATGACCGACTCGTTCAAGGCATGAGCGTGACGCAGCGAGAGCAGCGCGCCGTTGCGGTAAGCGCCACCACCGGTGACGGCCCACCAACGATCGGTACCGGTCGCCTGGTTGACGACGAGCGATGCGCGCTGCCCGTCGTGATCGATGGCGGCGAGTGCCGTCGCGTACCACGGCACTCGCCGACTGGCGTTCGATGATCCGTCGAGCGGATCCATGACGACGAGCAGGTCATCGGGGCCCCACTCGCCCGTGCGTTCGCTCTCCTCGGAGAGCACCGCACATCCCGCACCGCGCAAAACGGACAGTGCTGCTTCATCGACTTTCACGTCGATCGAATACTGGGTGGCGCGACGACCCGACAGGCCCCAATCGTCGTTCGCTGCGAGAACCTCGTGCACGGCATCGGCCACTTCGTGCAAGACCGTGAGGATGTCGTCGTTCGACGAGAAGCGATTGACGCGCACGCTGAAAGGCTACGAGGCGCGGTTCAGCGCTCGTCGCGCACGAATGGCTGGCCGAGCATCTTCGGTGCACCGAGCAGACGCCGCGCGCGCGGAGTTGACAAAGCTACGAGCACGGCGAGTGTGACGACATATGGGAACATCGCAACGATCTCGGGCGGAAGGATGCGGATTTGCTGCGACTGCAAGGTGAACGGAACTTGCAGCGAGAAACCGAAGAGCACTGCACCGATGATCGCGCGCAGCGGGCGCCACGAGGCGAAGACGACGAGTGCGAGCGCGATCCATCCGATGCCGTTCGTCGTCGCGGCCTGGTTCCAGGCGACGCCGCGGGCGAACATGAACCATGCACCCGCGAAGCACATGAGCGCACCGCCGGCGATCGTGTGCGCGTATCGGATGCGGGTCACCGATGCTCCCTGGGCGTCGACGGTGGCGGGGGCGTCACCGGTGGCACGCAAGACGAGCCCGGGCCTGGTGCGATGGAGGTAGAACGACAGTATCGCCGCGATTACCCACGTGAGATACGTGAACACGTCGTGACCGAACACGACGGGTCCGATGAACGGAATGTCGGACAACGGACCGAAATCGACATCCAAGATGACGACCGGGCGCGGACGACCCTCCACTGGCTTGCCGAGGAAGTTGGCGAGTCCCGTACCGAAGATGACCATGGCCAATCCCGACACGATTTGATTCGATCGCAACGACACCGTGAGGGCCGCATGCACCGTGGCGAGCACGACTCCGACGAGTACGGCGACGAACAATGCGAGCCACAAATTGCCCGTCGAGTTGGCGACGAGAAATCCGGACACTGCACCCATGAGCAGCATTCCCTCGACACCGAGGTTGATAACCCCCGAGCGTTCGGTGAGAATCGCGCCGAGCGAGGCGAGGATGAGCGTCGTCGCGATACTGATCGCATCCGAGAACGTGAGCAACCAGGCGTTGGCGTTCACGAGACCGACACTTTCACAACTCGGAGTCGGTTGCGCCGGAAGATTTCGCCACCGAGCGCCAGCAGCAAGACGGAGCCTTGCAGCACGACGGCGATGGCAATCGGCACCGGGTCACTCGATGCCTGTAGCGCCGCCCCGCCGACGCGCAAGCCGCCGAAGAGAATCGCCGTGAGTATCACGGCGAGAAAGTTGTACCGTGCGAGCGCCGCAACGACGATGCCCGCATATCCCATCCCGATCTGCAACAGGCCGGGATCGACCTTGCCGGCCGGACCGATGACGTACATCGCTCCGCCGACGCCGGCGATCGCGCCGGACACGAGCAGCACCGACGACTGCAACCACATCGCGTTCATGCCGGCGTAGCGGGCAGTCGACGGCGAATCGGCAAATACCGCCGTTTCATAACCGTAATTGGAGCGCTTGATCAACCAGTACAACGCAGCAGCCAGCAGAATCGCAATGAACAACGTCGGATAGGTGTTGGTGCGCTTGTCGGTGAAGAACGACAGTGCGCCGAGACGTACCGACGGCTCGACGGTGCGCCCCTGCGGAAAAGACGTCGTCGGGTCGCGGAAGAATCCTCGCGAGCCGAAGATGAAGTAGTTGACGAGGTTGAGTGCGACGTAGTTGAGCAGCAGCGTGCTCACGATTTCCGACGTACCGAGCCGGGCCCGAAGGAACGCGGGGACGGCGACCCACAACGCTCCCGAGCATGCACCAGCGACGAGCACGACCGGAATCGCCACCACTTTCGGCAGTGCGCCGGCGAGCGCGATTCCTGCCCATGCCGAGCCGATCATGCCGAGGTACAGCTGACCCTCTTCGCCGATGTTGTACAGGTTCATCCGGAAGGCAAAAGCGGCGGCGAGGCCCGTGCAGATGAGCGGCGTGGCCAGACCGAGCGTGTCGGTGATGCCGTAGAAGCTCGTGTACCCGTTGTCGAGAAGATCGGCGTACGCACGCAACGGCGCGTGACCGGTTGCCAGCAGAAATACCGCGCCGATGACGAGTGCGACGACGATCGACAAGACGGGTACGACGAAGGCGAGCCATTTCGGCGTGACGAGGCGTGCCTCGAGCTGAATGCGACGACCGGCAACGATCATGCGACCAATCCCGCCATTGCACGACCGATCGCCTCGACGTCGTCGTCGACTCCCGGGGAGTCGTGCACGATGCGCCCGCGGTACAACACGAGGACGCGGTCGGCCAGAGTGAGAACCTCTTCGAGATCCTCGCTGATGAGGAGGATCGCACGGCCCTCGGCACGGGCCGTATCGAGCAGTTCGTGCACCGCTTCCACCGCGCCGACATCGAGGCCCCGCGTGGGCGAACTCACGACGAGCACGCGGGCACCGCTCATCGCGACGAGCTCACGCGCGAGCAGCACTTTCTGCGCATTGCCACCCGACAACTTCCGTGTCGGCGTGTCGGGTCCGGGCGTCTTGATCTCGAGCTCGTCGATGTAGCGCAGCGCATCGCTGCGTGCCGTGTCACGATCGACGATGAAGCCGCGGTCACGGGTGAGCACGAGGTTGTCGACGATCGAGAGCGACGGTGCCAGGCCCGTTCCGAGGCGATCCTCGGGAACGTAGGACAGTCCCGCCCGTCGCGTGCCGCGTGCACCCGACCCCGTCGTCGGATGGCCGCACACGGTGACACCCCCGTCGCTCGGCACGAGAATGCCGGCGACCACCTCGGCGATGTCGCGCTGGCCGTTACCGGCAACGCCGGCGATGCCGACGATCTCACCGGCTCGAACGTCGAAGTTGACGTCGTGGAGCACCTCGACACCGTCGCGCTCGAGATGCAGCTGCGACACCGACAACAGAACGTCACCGACATCGCGGCGCGCGCGGCGCCGATCGAGGTGGATCTCGCGCCCGACCATGAGCTCGGCCAAACGTCGCACGTCGGCTTCACCGCGGGCGACGGAGCCCGTCACCTTTCCGCCGCGCATGACGGTGATGCGGTCGGAGATGTCAACCACCTCGGCGAGTTTGTGACTGACGAACACGATCGACTTGCCGGCAGCGACCATTGCCCGCACGGTGACGAACAACTTCTCCACCTCGGGTGGTGCGAGGAGCGCCGTCGGCTCGTCGAGCAGCAACACATCGGCGCCCTGGTACAGGGCCTTCACGATCTCGACGCGCTGACGCTCCCCCGCGGACAGCTCGCCGACGATCGCGCGCGGATCGAGCGGCAAACCGAACTCGTCGGCCACTGCCCGCACCTCGTCTTCGAGCCGCGCCGCCGACAGTACGAACGGCAGATTGCGCCGCCCGAGCACGACGTTCTCGGCCACGGTGAATCTGTCAACCAGGCGGAAGTGCTGGTGCACCATCGCGATACCGTTCGCCAAGCCCGCGCGGGGACTCGACAAGCGCAGTTCACCGCCGTTGCGCCACAACGAGCCTTCATCGGGTCGGTACAAGCCGCAGAGAATCGAGGCGAGCGTGCTCTTGCCGGCACCGTTTTCGCCGAGGAGTGTGTGAACTTCACCGCGACGAACGTCGAACGAGACGTGATCGTTGGCCACGACTCCGGGGAACCGCTTCGTCACTCCTCGCGCTTCGAGTGCAGCGACCGTCACGCCCATTGAGTGTGCCACACCGTCACCGCAATGAACGAAAGATTCCACACCTCACGGTGCGGAGACGAACGAAGGACCCCGCACCTTACGGTGCGGGGCCCTCTGGTCATGCCTGCACGAGTGCAAGCACTACACGTTGGTGTGAAAGGTCAGCCCTTTGCGGAGCCGATGACACCCTCCACGAGGTAACTCTGACCGAGCAAGTCACCGAGTGGTGCGCTTGCACCCGCGGCGATCTGCTCCTTGCCCTCGTTGTCCTTGATCGGACCGGTGAACGGCTTCAGCGAACCATCGATGATTCCCTGGGCAGCCTCGGCGATGAGGTCCTGAGTCTCCTGGTCGACCGACGAGCCGAACACGCCGAGCGTGATCATTCCGTCCGCCATGTTGCCGTAGTAGGGCGAGTTGTCACACGTGCCGTTGGCAACGTCGGTCGCCAACTTCACGTAGTGCGGGCCCCAGTTCCACACCGGGCTCGTGAGCCAGGTGTCGGGGAAGTCCGCGGAGGCGACGTCGGAGTTGTAGCCGACCCACTTCGCACCGGCTTCCTTGGCGGCTTCACCCGTTGCGGTCGAGTCCTGGTGTTGGGCGAGAACGTCCGCACCGGTGGCAAGCAGCGACTCCGCAGCTTCCTTTTCCTTCGCTGGGTCGTACCACGTCGAGGTCCAGGCAACCTGAACGGTGGCGGCCGGGTTCACCGAGCGCACACCGAGCGTGAAGGCGTTGATTCCGCGCAGAACTTCGGGAATCGGGAATGCCGCGACGTAGCCGAGCTTGCCGTTCTTCGATGCCTTGGCTGCTGCGATGCCGGAGAGGTAACGCGCTTCTTCCATTGCACCGAAGTAGTTGCCCATGTTGTCGGCGCTCTTGTAACCGCTCGCGTGCTGGAAGCATGCATCCGGGTATTTAGCGGCAACTTCGAGCATCGGATCCATGTAGCCGAATGACGTGCCCAGGATGAGGTTGTAGCCGTCGCGGGCGAGCTTGTCGAACACGGCAACTGCTTCGGCGCCTTCCGGAACCAACTCAAGTCGCGTGACTTCGATACCCGTCTGCTCTTCGAGGTACTTGATGCCCTGGTCGTGCATGTAGCTCCAACCCATGTCCCCGGGCGTCGTGATGTACACGACCGCAGCCTTCACGCTGCTGTAATCGACCGCCGGTGCCTCTTCGGCAACGGTGTCGGCCGTCGTATCTTCGGTGGTCGTCGTATCGCTGCTCCCGCATGCGGCAGTGGCAAGCACCGCTGCAGCAGAGGCCACGAGTGCCCACACCTTGCGCTTCTTCATGTGACTCCCCTCACTGAATGGATGGCGCCGGTCGACGCCGATCGCAAGAATAACACTCATGTGACCCCGCCCCGACCGGGGTGAACAAGAAGTTGACATGGCACTGCGACCTAGTGTCTGAAGCGTGCAATCAGGTCTTCGCGGTCTCATCGACGAGTCGGTGACGATCATTCGCGAAGTGGCCGCCGAATTCGAGCGCCCAGTCATGCTCTTTTCCGGGGGCAAGGACTCCGTCGTCATGCTCCACCTCGCCGTGCGGGCATTCAGCCCCGCCCGGGTGCCGTTTCCGGTGATGCACGTCGACACCGGACACAACTTTCCCGAGGTCATCGAGTTCCGCGACCGGGCGGTGACCGAGTTAGGCGTGCAGCTCATTGTCGCCTCGGTCCAGGCATCGATCGATGCCGGACGGGTGCAGGACGCCGTCGGGCCGCGAGCAAGTCGCAACCCGCTCCAAACCGTGACGTTGCTCGATGCGATCGCCGAGCACCGCTTCGACGCCGTTTTCGGTGGTGCGCGCCGCGACGAAGAGCGCGCCCGGGCCAAGGAGCGCGTGTATTCGTTCCGCGACTCCTTCGGTCAGTGGGATCCGAAGACCCAGCGCCCCGAGTTGTGGGGTCTGTACAACGGCCGCCATCGCTCCGGTGAGCATTTCCGAGTCTTCCCCCTGTCGAACTGGACGGAGCTCGATATCTGGCGCTTCGTCCAGCAAGACGACGTGGCGTTGCCGAGCATCTACTTCGCCCACGAGCGCAGAGTGTTCCGTCGTGACGGCATGTGGATGGCCGAGTCGCCGTTCCTCGCCCCCGAGGTGGGTGAGTCGGTGACGACGCAAACGGTGCGCTTCCGTACGGTCGGCGATGCCACGTGCACTGCCGCTATCGAATCGAGCGCGACGAGTCTCGAACAGATCATCGCCGAAACCGCAGCAGCCCGCGTGACGGAGAGGGGTGCCACCCGAGCCGACGATCGCATCTCGGAAGCCGGCATGGAAGACCGCAAGAAGCAGGGCTACTTCTGATGGAGAAGTTGCGCTTCGCCACGGTCGGGTCGGTCGACGACGGCAAGTCCACCCTCATCGGTCGGCTGCTCTACGACTCGAAGAGCATCTTCGAGGACCAGCTCGAGCACATCGAGAGCGTGAGCAAGCGACGCGGCGACGACTACGTCGACTTGTCGTTGCTCACCGACGGTCTACGTGCCGAGCGCGAACAGGGAATCACTATCGACGTCGCGTGGCGCTACTTCGCCACTCCACGACGCAGCTTCATCATCGCCGACTGCCCCGGCCACATTCAGTACACGCGCAACATGATCACGGGCGCGTCGAACGTCGACCTGGCGATCGTGCTCGTCGATGCGCGCACCGGCGTGGTGGAGCAAACTCGGCGACACAGTCTGCTCGTGTCGCTGCTGGGCGTTCCGCACCTCGTCATCTGCGTGAACAAGATGGATCTCGTCGGCTACTCCCAAGAAGTCTTCGAATGCATTCGCGACGAGTTCGGCGCCTTCGCGGCGCGCCTGTCGCTTCGCGACGTCACCTTCCTGCCGATCAGTGCGCTCGCCGGCGACAACGTGGTGACGCGCTCGGCGAACATGTCGTGGTTCGAGGGTTCCACGCTTCTCCACCATCTCGAGAACGTGTACACGGGCAGCGACAACAACCGCATCGACGCACGTTTTCCCGTGCAGTACGTCATCCGCCCGCAGCGCACCGACACACACGACTACCGCGGGTACGCGGGTCGCGTCGCAGGCGGAGTCTTCCGTGTCGGCGACGACGTCATGGTGCTGCCGTCGGGTCTCACCACGCGCATCGTCGGTATCGACACGCCGGACGGCCCCGCCACCGAGGCCGAACCGGGTCGCGCAGTGACCTTGCTGCTGGCAGACGACTTGTCGATCACTCGTGGCGACATGATTTGCCGCCCGAACAACCGGCCCCGCCAGTCGCAGGAACTCGAAGCGATGCTGTGCTGGATGGACGATGCCGCACCGCTCACCGTCGGCAAGATCTACTCGATCAAACACACGACGAAGGTGGCACGGGTCCGGATCAACGAGGTGCTCTACCGTCTCGACATCTCCACGCTGCATCGCGAGCCCGCGACGAGCGGTCTCAACTTCAACGAGATCGGTCGGGCCACGTTGCACACGACGACGCCGCTGTTCTTCGACGACTACCACCGGAACCGCTCGACCGGTTCGTTCATCCTCGTCGACGAGTCGAGTGGCCAAACCTGCGCCGCGGGGATGTTGCTCTCGCCGCGAACGTAGGCGGTCTAGGGTCGGGGGCGATGAACGTCCCCGTGTGGCACGAACCGGCTGTGCGCCGCGATGAACGCTGGGAGCGCCACGGCCTGCACGGAGCAACGGTGTGGCTGACCGGCCTGTCGGGCTCGGGCAAATCGACCGTGGCGAACGCCCTCGCCGGCGAGCTTCTCCAACGTGGGTCGCTCACCTACGTGCTCGATGCCGACAACCTGCGCCACGGGCTCAATTCGAACCTCGGCTACACCGATGCCGATCGCACGGAGAACGTGCGTCGCGTCGGCGAGGTTGCGCGGCTGTTCGCCGACGCGGGTCTCATCGCGGTCGTGCCGATCATCAGCCCTTTTGCCCGTGGCCGGCGTGCCGTGCGCATCGCCCATGAGGGTGACGGTCTCGCGTTCATCGAGGTGCACGTCGCCACACCGCGCGAGCGGTGCGAGGAGCGCGACACGAAGGGCCTGTACGCCAAGGTGCGCCGCGGCGAGATGACGGGCGTCAGCGGTGTCGACGCACCGTACGAAGAGCCGACGAACCCCGAAATCGTCGTCGGTCGCGGTGAAGAAACCGTTGCACAATCGACGGTACGGGTCCTCACGTACTTGCGTACCCTCGGAATCATTTCCGCCTGAGGAGCAGACAGCGATGACGAGTCCATTCCCCGCCGATCGACGTCTTGCGGCAATCGCCGGCACCACGCTCATCGCCCCGTCACTCAAGGTGATGTACACGCCGACGACGAAGGTGGCATGCAGCACGATCAAGCTCATGCTCGCCCAGGCCGAGGGTACGCACCGGCCCGAGCTCATTGAGAGTCTCATCACCGCGAACATCTCGCGCAGCCAGACCATTCACAACCCGGTCATCAGCGGCCTCACCCGTCTCGTCGACTTGCCCGAGCACGAAGCGCGACGGATCCTCGCCGACCCGGAATGGGTGCGCATCGCCGCGTTGCGCGACCCGCTCGCCCGCTCGTATTCGGCGTGGGAGAACCGCATTTTCATGCGCGCCCCCGGCAAGACCGACAAGGCGATCGAGTTGTGCAAGGACGTCCTCGTCGACGGCCGAATCGACATGGCGGCGAGCTTCGCGTTGTTCGCGAAGATGATCGCCGAGAACACCAACGACTTCACGATCGACCACCACTTCCTCCCCCAATGTCACGTGGTGCGCACCGACGTCATCGACTACAACATGCTCATCCGCGTCGACGTGCCGGGCGAGATGGCGAAGATCGAGAAGCTGCTCTCCGAACGCTCGGGCAAGACGATCACCGCATCGCGGCTGAACGAGGGCACCGGCATCAAGGTGCACGACGTGTGCGACATGCACTCGAGGAACCGGCTCATGGCCGTGTACCACATGGACTACGAAGCCTTCGGATTCGAACGCAAGAGTTTCCCCGAGACCGTCGAGCCGCACCTGCTCAGCGTGCGCGAAACGCAACTCGTGCACCTTCTCCGCCAGGCCGTCGAGCGACTGCAGGGAATTTCTGAGGCGGCACAGATGCGGGTCGGACTGCGCTACGGCGCGCGCCAGATCCGCAAGTCACTCATTCGGTACGCAACCTTCGGCCGCGCATTCAACAACCGCCGCAAGATCTACTGGTGATCCGGAAGATGTCCGGCACATCGGCACGCATCGGCGTCGTCACCGTGTCCGACCGCGCCTCGGTCGGCGTGTACGAGGACAAGGGCGGCCCCGCGATCCGCGACTATCTCGCGCGTCACCTCACGTCGCCATGGGAACCCGTCGCGCGCATGGTCGCCGATGAGCGCGAGCTCATCGCCGGAGCACTGCGCGAGCTTGCCGACGTCGAGAAGTGCTGTCTCATCGTCACGACGGGTGGCACCGGACCGGCTCTTCGTGACGTGACTCCCGAGGCGACTACCGACGTGTGCGAGAAGATGATGCCCGGCTTCGGCGAACTCATGCGCACGGTGTCGTTACGTGTCGTTCCGACGGCGATCCTGTCGCGCCAGACGGCCGGTATCCGTGGCTCGACGCTCATCGTCAACCTGCCCGGCAAACCGTCGGCGATCGCCGACTGCCTCGACGCCGTTCTGCCGGCGATTCCCTACTGCATCGATCTCATCGGCGGACCGCGCCTCGAGGTCGGTGGCGGAATGACGGCCTTCCGCCCGAAAGGCGCCTAGGGACTCGTCTTCGCTGCGGCGCCGGCGCGGCGCTACGTGCGCGAACTACAACTTCGTCGGGTTCGGGGCGTCGCCGTACACGGCCTTCGGATCGAAGGTCTTCTCCGTGATCGTGTACGTGAGCGGCAACGGGCCGTCGACGCGTGCGTCGTCGGCGACGGGAATGCTGCGGTAGAAGCACGAGCGGTAACCGACGTGGCAGCTTGCGCCACCCTGAACGTCGACACGCAACCAGACCGCGTCTTGATCGTCGTCGATGAGCAACTCGCGCACCTTCTGGACGAGACCGCTCGTGGCACCCTTGTGCCACAACTGGTTGCGACTGCGGCTGTAGTACACCGCCTCGCCGAGTTCGATGGTCTTCGCGAGGGCCTCGGCATTCATGTTCGCCACCATGAGCACCTCACCGGTCTCGTAATCGGTGGTGACGACGGGAATCAGACCACGGTCGTCGAACTTCGGGGCGAGTTCACTGCCTTCTTCCACCTGTTCGACACTCGTGCGTGTCGCGTACCAACCTCTTGCCGAGACGTCTGCCATGCGCTCAAGGATACGAGGGACGCTGCGACGCGCCACCGCGTACCGGCGTGACGTGACTCACTTTTCGTCAACGAGAACCCGACGATTGACGCCGGCTACTGCTCGTCGTACGGCTGACCCGCCGCCTTCGGTGCGCGACTCGCACCGATGAAGCCCGCGACAACGACGAGTGTCACGACGTACGGCGCCATGATGAGGAACTCGCTCGGAATGCCGGTCTTGAAGTTGCCGATTTTCAAACGCACCGCCTCGGCAAGTGCGAACACGAGCGCACCGGTGAACGCACCGACGGGATGCCAACGACCAAAGATGACCGCTGCGAGGGCGATGAAGCCCCGTCCACCCGTGATGTTCTGGTCGAAGCGACCGACCGTTCCGATCGGCCACCACGCACCGCCGATTCCCGCCACTGCTCCCGCGAGTAGGACGTTCTGGTACCGCAGACGCAACACGCGCACACCGAGCGTGCCGGCCGCCTTCGGATACTCACCCGAGGCACGGGTTCGCAGACCCCACTTGGTGCGGTACAGGGCCCACGTCGTGAACGCAACGGCGACGTAGGTGAAGTACACGAAGATCGTCTGCACGAACAGCACCTCACCAACAAAGGGGATGTCCGACAAGAGCGGCAGCCGAATCGGCTGCACCGGTCGCAGGCTGTTCAACTCTGGGTTCGGCACGAGCACGCGGAAACTGATGAACGACGTGATGCCCAGAGCGAAGAAGTTGATCGCGAAACCGACGATGACCTGATCGACCTTGTAGCGGATCGACAGCACCGCGAGAACCGCCGCAAGGGCGACTCCCGTGGCGATGCCGACGAACACGCCGACCCACAAACCCCACAGCGATGCGCCGATGGCCGAGGTGCACGCCGATCCGAGCAACATGCCCTCGATGGAGATGTTGATGACCCCTGAGCGCTCGCTGAGGATGCCGCCGATCGCCCCGAGCGTGATCGGTACGCACCGCGTGACGGTGTCCTGGAGCATGCCGACGAAGCTGAACGACTCGCCCGCTGCCGCCCACGACAGGAACGACATGAAGAACAGCGCGGTGGCGAGTGCGAGCACCACGTTGGAGAGACGCCCGAAGCCGCGCCACAACTGACCGACGGCCACCGCGACGAGGATGACGCCGAGTGCGTAGCCGAACGCCTGCGCCGGCAGAGTGAGCGTCGCCGTCGACGTGAGTCGGAATCCGGCATCGCCGGGCCGCTGTGTGAAGAGGAACAGCGTGACCGCAGCAAGGACGAGGTACGCGATTCCGACGTTGCGGGCGCGCTTGCGCTGCTCCGCGGACTGAACGAGTACGGTCATCCGCCCCACCCCCTGAAGGTTTGTCCGTAACTGTGCGCCTCACCGCGGATGCGGAAGATCGCCTTCACGAGCAGCGGTGCGGCGATGAACATGACGATGAGCGCGCGCAGAACGACGATGAGGTCGATCGGTACGTCGGTATTCACCTGCATCTGGCGACCGCCGGCCTGCAGTGCGCCGAAGAGGATCGCCGACACCGCGGTTCCGAGCGGCGACGACCTGCCGAGCAGTGCGACGGCGATCGCGTCGAATCCGATGTCACCGGCGAGACTCGCCGAGGCGAAGCCGTACAAGCCGAGAACCTCGGAGGCGCCGGCGAGTCCGGCGAACGCGCCTGCAAGTGCCATCGCGACGACGACCATCGTCTTCGTGCGGATGCCGGCGTACTTCGCAGCGTCCTGATTGAGGCCGGTGGCCCGCAGCTCGAAACCGATCGTGGTGCGGTTGAGGATCCACCAGAACAGAACAACCGATGCGACAGCGACGATGAACCCCGAGTGAGCGAGGAGATCGATCCGCTTGTCGAGGAATCCGAACAGCCGTGGCAGTCGCGCGCCGTCGCTCACGAACTTCGAGATGGCGTCACTGCGACCCTCGCGCTTGAACGCCTCGGTTTTCAGCAGCCACAGGACGGTGAATGCGGCGATGTTGTTCAGCATGATCGTGGTGATCACTTCGTGTGCGCCGGTGCGAGCCTTGAGAACACCGGGGAACGCACCGAACAGCGCACCTCCGATCGCGCCGGCGAGCAGGGCGAGCGGGACGTGCACGATGCCGGGAAGGTCGAAGGCGAATCCCACCCACAAACCGGTCATGCCACCGGCGAGCATCTGCCCGGTCGCTCCGATGTTGAACAGCCCCGCCTTGAACGCAAGCGACACGGCGAGACCGGCGAGCATCAACGGTGTCGCGCCGGTGATCGTGTTCGAAATGGCGCGCAGGCTTCCGAACGAACCCGTGAAGAGCGACGTGTAGGCGGTCCACAAGGTGGCGAATGGTTTGCCGAAGTCCCCCGAGCCGAGTGCTTCGATGTCGGTGATGACGATGATGAAGGCACCGACGACGAGCGAGGCAACGACCGCAAGCAGCGTGTAGCGCAGCGATGCGAACAGCGACTTCATGCGTTCACCCCCGGCCTGGAGCCGGCCATGTACAGGCCGACGTCCATGTGCGACACCTTCTTCGGGTCGAGATCGGCGACGATGCGGCCGCGGTACATGACGAGGACCCGATCGGACAGCGCCATCACCTCGTCGAGCTCGGTGCTCACGAGGAGGATGCCCGTTCCGGCGTCACGCTCCTCCACCATGCGTGCATGGATGTACTCGATCGACCCGACGTCGACTCCGCGTGTCGGCTGCGACGCCACGGCGAGACGGATGTCGCGACTGAGCTCACGTGCAACGATCACCTTCTGCTGGTTGCCTCCCGACAGGGTGCTCGCAGCTTGCTGCGGATCGGTGGTTCGGATGTCGTAGTCGGCGACGAGTTGCTTCGCCTTCTCACGGGCCTTCGGCCAGCTCATGCGCATACCGTCGGAGAATTCACCCGAGTGGTACCGCGTGAGGACGAGGTTCTCGGTGATCGACATGTCGACGACGAGCCCCTGGCGCTGGCGGTCCTCGGGAATGTGGCCCATGCCGGCTTCGTGACGCTCGCGGGGTGAATCGTCGGTCACGTCGGCGTCCCCGAGCCTGATCGAACCGCTCGATACGCGCCGCAAACCACTGATCGCCTCGACGAGTTCGGTTTGCCCGTTGCCCTGCACACCTGCGATACCCACGATCTCGCCGGCACGAACCTCGAACGTCACGTCATCGACCACGGTGCGGCCGTCGGGATCGACCACGCTCACATTGGTCACCGTCAACGCCGGACCCTCGGGAGCCGCGGTCGATTTCGACACCGTGAGCTGCACTGCACGACCGACCATCATTTCGGCGATCGCTTCTTCGGTCGTCGTCTTCGGATCGGCCGAACCGACGACCTTGCCGCGACGCAACACGTTGATGCGGTCGGCGATCTCGAGTGCTTCCTTCAGCTTGTGGGTAATGAAGATGACCCCGCGTCCGGCCTTGACGAGCGTGCGCACGATCTCGAAGAACTCGAGGATTTCGCTCGGGGTAAGGACCGCAGTGGGCTCGTCGAACACGACGATCTTTGCGTCGCGCAATAGCACCTTCACGATCTCGACCCGCTGGCGCACACCGACGGGGAGATCCTCGACGATCGCGTCGGGATCGAGGTCGAGGTTGTACTTCTCCGACACCTCACGCACCCGTCGCCGTGCCTCGTCGATGTCGAGGGATCCGAGTGCGCCGGTCGGCTCGGCACCGAGAACGACGTTCTCCGCAACCGTGAAGACGGGCACGAGCATGAAGTGCTGGTGGACCATTCCGATTCCCGCGGCGATCGCGTCGGCGGGCGAATCGAAGTGCGTTACCTGCCCGTCGATGATCAGCTGACCTTCATCCGGCCGGTAGAGGCCGTAGAGGACGTTCATCAAGGTGCTCTTGCCGGCACCGTTCTCGCCGATGAGCGCGAGAACCTCTCCGGTGGAAATCGACAACGAGACGTCGTCGTTCGCGACGACGCCCGGGAACCGCTTGGTGATGCCGCGAAGCTCGAACTTCATGACGATGCGACCTTAGTTCAGCGAACCGCGACCGGATTCACCGACGAGCGATTCAACGTCATCCGGAAAAAGGAAAACGGGTGGGTCGCTTTCGCGACCCACCCGTTCGCTAACGGGATTCGACCGGCTCAGCCGAGCGAGATCGATCCGTCCACGATTCCTTGACCGACTGCCTCCACCTCGGCCTGCAACTCGGCAGGGACGTCGGTGAATGCAACGCCAACTCCGCCGTTCTCCAGCGTTCCGACGTAGTTGTCGGACGTGGCGGCGCCGTTGACGGTGTCGCTAATGGCGGCGAACACGGCGGCATCGATGTTCTTCAACACCGAGGCGATGTACACCGACGCGGCATCCGGGTTCGAGACGCTCATGTCGACGTCGACACCGATGATGCGGACCGCACCATTCGATTCGAGGGCGAACTGAGCCGAGCCGAGACCGACGGGGCCGGCGACCGGGAAGATGATGTCGGCGCCTTCGTCAGCCTGGCTCTTGGCAATGTTCTTGCCGTCGTCGAGGCTCTCGAAGTTTCCGGCGAACGTGCCGTCCTTGCCGTCCCAACCGAGGAGCTTCACGGATGCACCCTTTTCGGTGTTGTAGTACTCAACACCCTTGCGGAAGCCTTCCATGAACACGGTGACCGGCGGGATGTTCACACCACCGAAGGTGGCGACGGTGCCGGTCTTCGTCATCGCTGCGGCGAGGTAGCCGGCCATGAACGAGGGCTGGTCCGTTGCGAACACGAGACCGCGGGCGTTGGCCACCGGCGGGTCGTACGCGTAGTCAACGATCGCGTAGTTGAGGTCGGCATTCGCCTCGGCAGCCGCCTTCGTGGCATCGCCCAGCAAGAAGCCCACCGTCACGGTGATGTTGCAGCCCTTGTCGGCGAAAGCCTGGAGGTTCGGTGCGTAGTCGGCGTCGCTTGTCGACTCGAGCAGATCGATGGTGACTCCGAGCTCGCTCTCAGCACGCTTCATGCCTTCGTACGAGATCTGGTTGAAGCCCTTGTCATCGACGCCACCGGTGTCGGTGACCATGCAGGCGAGAATTCCCTCACCGGGGAGACCGGCGGACTCTTCCGTGGTCTCCTCAGCCGAGGTGTCTTCGCTCGCCGTGTCACTGCTTCCGCCGCACGCGCCGGCAACCAGCGCGAATGCAGCGAGAGCGAGCGCAGCGGACTTGAGTCCCTTGTGCTTTCTCATTGGATTGTGTGTCTCCTCCTCGCACGGCGGTTGCCGTACGTGATCTTGGTGATGCGGCGAGCATAGTGCTCGACACATCACCGGGTGAGGAGATGCGCGACGGCGAGACCGCGGTCACCCGTTCGGTCGTCAGCGCAGCACCACGACACCGGCGACACCGCCGGTGGCGACGGGCGGTCGCCCGTCAGACGAGGCTGGGAATGTTCGCTTCGTTCACCCGACGCTTCATGAGGTTCCACGTGAGGCGCAGGTAATCTGCCTTTTCGATGAGCGAGCGCATGTGCGCGCACTGCGACTCGGGCATCGGCTCGGCCGACGTCGCCCCCATCGTGACGTCCAGTTTACAGGCGTAGTCGAACGTGGCGTGCAGCGCCGCGGCATGACCGATGTCGTTGCCGACGGTGATGGCACCGTGCCACGGGATGATGATCGCGACGTCGTCCTTCGAGAGCGCCGGGGCGATCGCTTCGATCGTGTCGTCCGGAGCCACCGCGGTCTTCTTCCAGAAGTAGGTGCACAGGTTGTGCCACATCTTCGGCGGACGGGCGAATGCCGATTGGGCCGTCACCCAGAAACCGTGGGTGTGCACCACGGCGTTGACGTCGGGACGATGCATGTAGATGCCGTGGTGGAAACCGATCCCGGGGCTGATCTTGCGGTCACCGGCGATTTGGTTGCCCTCGAAGTCCAGCTTCACGATGTCTTCGAGCGTCGTCTCTTCGAAAGTCTTGTCGAGCACGTTCGTCCAGTACGCCCGCTCTCCGGGGACGCGGATGGACACGTGGCCGCCGATGACACCGCCGAGCCCGTGGGCTCCGAGTGCGTGACATGCGATCAATACGTCTTCACGTTCCTGCGACATACGAACCTCCCAGTCGTCGTGCTGATTCATTCGTCACCTTAGTGCGGAAACGGCATTTAGCAAGGGCGTACGTTGCGACGCGGGCGTGCGATGAGTGGGCCAGGTAGGGATCGAACCTACGACCAAGGGATTATGAGTCCCCTGCTCTGACCACTGAGCTACTGGCCCGACGTCATTGCATGTCGATGTTGAGTGGCAATGGCTCCGGGGGTGGGGCTCGAACCCACGACCGACGGATTAACAGTCCGTTGCTCTGCCAACTGAGCTACCCCGGAAAGGCTTCTGCAGGCTACCAGTGGCGCACGTGCACCGCCCGGGCGGGTCACGTCACTCGTCGTCGATGAACGAACGCAGGCTCTCTTTGTTGTTCGGATGGCGCAGTCTCGACAAGCTCTTCTGCTCGATCTGGCGGACGCGCTCCCGGGTGATGCCCTCGAGCGCCGCCACCTCCTCGAGCGTGTGCGGCTTCTCCTTCCATTGACCGAGACCGAAGCGCATCGAGAGAATCCGGCGCTCCCGTTCGGGAAGGTGTTCGAGGGATTTCTCGATCATGTCGATGCGCGCCCGGCTCATGGTCTCGCGCAGCGGGTCGGCGGTGGTGTCGGTGGGGATCGTGTCGCCGACGGTCAGGTCGTCGGCATCGACCCCGATCGGTGCGTCGAGACTCGTCGTCGACAACGTGAGCTGCGTGATCTTCAGCAGCTCGTCGACGGAGATTCCGGCGCGCGCCGCGACTTCCTCGGGGCCCGGGCCGCGATTCAACTCGGCCGTGAGCTCGCGCTCGACACGCTGCACGCGGTTGACGATCTCCATCATGTGACCCGGAATACGGATGTTGCGACCTTGATCGGCCATGGCCCGAGTCATCGCCTGGCGAATCCACCACGTTGCGTACGTCGAGAACTTGAAGCCCTTTTCGTAGTCGTACTTCTTCGCGGCGTGCATGAGACCGATGTTGCCCTCCTGGATGAGGTCGGCGAGCTGCAACTCCTTGCGGTCGTACCGGCGCGCGATCGACACGACGAGACGCAGATTCGCCCGGACCATCTCGTCCTGTGCCTTGCGGCCGTCACGCTCGAGGTACTTCAGTTCGCGCCGTTCGGAGATTTCGAGGGTTTCACCGACGTCACGGAGACGATCTTCGGCCCGCAAACCGTCCTTGATGCGCTTGCCGAGATGGCGTTCCTGCTCGGCGGTGAGCAGCTCGACCTTGCCGATTTCGTTGAGGTACTGGCGCACCGTGTCGGATGAATCGCCGCCGCGCAACGAGATGCTCGTCATTGCCGCTTCACCCCCTTGATGTCGGATCTGCCCCGTTTTCGTTCACCGCGTTCAACCATGTCAGCAATTCGGGTAGCACCGATACTGCCACAGCGGGGTCGCCCAATCGTTCCATCGCCTGCTTCACCGCCCGGTCGGCCTTGATGGTTTCGGCATCGACGTGCCGACCGCGCACCGCGAGGGCGCGACGCACCGCGGCACGCACGAGATTGACGACTTCGACGATCGGATCGCCGACGGGATCGGCGACGCTCACCCTCTCGATGACGGCACCGGCCCGCTCGTCGACGGTACGCAGTGCCGCCGTGACGTCGCCATTGGCTGCACGAATCGACAGGAACGCCTGCTTGTGGGGAACACCCATGAACAGATGCTCCGAGAGGAACTCGTCGAGTGACGGGTCGACGAGAAGGTGCGCGAGCACGGCGTCTTCACCCGACGCACCGTCGCGGGCTTCCGACGACGCCGGCGTTGCCATGGGCTGCGGCGCCTGTACGCGCGAAACCGGCGCCTGACGTTGCGGCGCAACGTCCGCCATGATGTCGGCGACGGGTATTCCGACGTGACTCGCCACCTGACCGGCGTACAACTTGCGCACGTGAACGTCGGGGTGCTCGTTGATGACGGTCATCGCCGCCCGCGCGGTGCGTGCCGCGGCCTCGGGCGTGGTCGTCGATCCGGCTTCCAGAACTCGGCGCAGTCGGAACGCGAGGAATGGTTCGGGTTCGGCCACCGCTCGACGCAACGCGTCGGGATCGGAATCGGCGAGCTCGCCCGGATCCTTGCCACCGGTGAGCCGCGCAACGGCAACCTGCACGTCGAACTTGCGCTCCCATTCGTAGAACCGCTCGGCGGCACCCTGACCGGCGGCATCCGCATCGAAGGCAAGCACGATTCGCGACGTGAATCGCTTCATCAGCCGCACGTGGTCCTCGGTGAGTGCGGTTCCGCACGTCGCCACGGCGTGATGGATGCCGACCCGATGGAATCCGATGACGTCGGTGTAGCCCTCGCACACGACGACCTGGTCGAGCTTGACGACGTCGGCCTTCGCCCAGTTGAGTCCGTACAGCGTGCGCGACTTCGCGTACACCGTCGACTCGGGCGAGTTCTTGTACTTCGCCGGATCCGTGCTGCCGGGAAGGACACGCCCGCCGAAGCCCACCGCTTCGCCGCTCTCCTTGAAGATGGGGAACATTACCCGCGCACGGAACGTGTCCTGTTGACGGCCGCGCGAATTCGTGAAGCCGAGTCCGGCCTCGCGCATCATGTCAGGAGACACTTTCAACGCCTTGCTCAACGCATCCCAGTCGTCGGGTGCCCAGCCGATCTTGAACTGCCGAGCCACGTCACCGGCGAGGCCGCGTGAGCGGAGATAGTCGCGCGCGGCACGCGCATCGGGTGAGTTGAGCAGGCGGTCGTGATACCAGTCGACGGCGCGCTCGACGACGGCGACGAGTTCCTTGCCCTTCTGGCGATCTCGCTGCTGCGTGCCCGAGGTGTACGTGAGGCTGATGCCCGCCTTCGCCGCGAGGTGCTCGACAGCCCCGACGAAATCGAGGTGTTCCATGTTCTGCACGAACGTGAACACGTCACCAGATGCTCCGCACCCGAAGCACCGGTAACGACCGATTTCTTCGCGCACGTTGAACGACCCCGACTTCTCGGCGTGAAACGGGCACAGACCGACTTGGTTGCGTCCGACCCTGCGCAGGGAGAGGTACTGCGAAACGACGGTCGTCAGCGACGTTGCCTGGCGGACCCGTTCGATGTCGTCGTCGGCGATCGCCACGCCCGCAGGTTACTCGCCGGGTTTCGAGCCGGGTCTTCCGCTGCGATCATCGACGCGAATCGACTCGACGAGCGGAAGGTGCGCACGCATCACCGACACGATTGCATATTCGGCCGATGCCGACGTGACACGGCCGACCGTCACGCCGTCGACGACGTACTCGTCACCGGGCGCACGGCCGTTCGACGGCAGCACGACGAGCGAGCGGGGCGCGGACGCTCCCCGACTGTCCATCCGCTCGACGAGTTCCTGCCCCGGGTAACAGCCCTTGGTGAAGCTCACGGCGAGGTCGACGACGTCGGTTTCGGCGACCATCGACTCGTCGCCGAGTTCGACACCCGTGACCGGCCATCCACACCGCACGCGCAGCGCTTCGTACTCTCGCTCGTCACCAGATTCGGGGACGAGCAACTCGACTGCCGCCGTCACTGCCCCATCGACCCCGTCGGCGATGGGGACGTCGATCGCGCCCGAATCGGGTCGCCACGCCCGCCTTGCACCGCCGATCTGCATGGCGCGCGAAGCTTCTTCATCATCGAGCCCGCGCAACGCCCACATGACGCGGGGCTCGGCAATGAGGTCGCACTTCACCCTGATCTTGAAGCGCAGCAGGCGCTCGAGCGTCGCTGCCCCCGCACCCTCATCGGTATCGATCTCGAACGCTTCCGGCGCGGTGCGGGTGACGCGCACCAGGCTGACGATCTTTCCGGTCGGTTGGAGAAGGAAAGAGTGGCACGATGCGCCCGGCGCGAGGTTGACGATGTCGTTGGAGAGCTGCGAATGAAGGTACGTTGCGGCGTCCGCACCGGACGCGACGATGACGTCCCGGGTGATGCGAAATCTGCGCGCGGTGCTCACGTCGCCTTCCTGCGTTGTGCCGTCATCCGGCGCGCCGCGGGAACGGCAGCGAGAAGTGCCGCCGCCTTGTTCCGGCATTCGGCGTCTTCTTCGTGGGGATCACTGTCGGCAACGATTCCCGCACCGGCCTGGAACGAGGCGTGGTGCGGCCCGCAGAACATGGTGCGGATCGCGATGGCCGTGTCGAGGTTGCCGCTGAAGTCGACGTAGCCGACGACTCCGGCGTACGGACCGCGCTTCACCGGTTCGAGATCGTCGATGATCTCCATCGCCCGCACCTTCGGTGCTCCGCTCACGGTTCCCGCCGGAAGGGTCGCGCGCAACACGTCGATCGGGCCGAGCCCGTCGCGCAGCGTTCCCGACACCTGTGACGTGAGATGCATGACGTGGCTGTACCGCTCGAGGATCATGAGCTCGTCGACCTTCACGGTGCCGAACTCGGCGACACGACCGACGTCGTTGCGGGCGAGATCGACGAGCATGACGTGCTCGGCACGTTCCTTCGGGTTCTCCGCCAGCTCGGCGGCCAGACGGCGATCGTGTTCGTCGTCGCGACCGCGCTTGCGGGTGCCGGCGATCGGACGACTGACGACGCGCCCGTTGCGCACCTGCACCATCGGTTCGGGTGAGCTGCCGGCGATGGTGATCTCGGGGTGACGGAGGAAGTACATGTACGGGCTCGGATTCACCTGACGCAGAACGCGATAGAAGTCGAACGGATCGGCTTGGAGATCGACGTCGAACCGCTGCGACAGCACGACCTGGAAGATGTCGCCCTGGCGAATGTGCTCGCGGGCGACGTCGACTGCGCGCCGGTACCGGCCGTCGGGCATCGACGAGGTGACGCTCGGCGGATCTTCACCGACGACGGGCGGCTCGACCGGGAGGATGTCGAGTGATTGCGCGAGATCGTCGCGCGTGCGGCGAACCCGCTCGACTGCCGCATCGTACGCAGCGTCGATTTGAGCGTCGTCCAGGCCGTGCACGATGACGCTCTCGATGAGATACGCGCGTTGACGCCAGTGATCGAATGCGACGAGTGATCCGATGACCGACATCACCGCATCGGGCAGGCCGCGGTCATCGCGCGGAACCGAGTCGAGCGACTCGACTTCACGCACGACGTCGTAGCCGAGATGACCGATGATCCCGCCCTGCAACGGTGGAAGCGCGTCGATGACCGGTGACCGATACACGCGCAACAGCTCCTCGAGCGCACAGAGAATTCCCTTGTCGAGCGGAACCGAAGCGGGAATCTTGCCGGTTGCCTGCACCCGACCGTCGCGCAGGATGAGTTCGGCGAGCGGGTCGCGACCGACGAAGGAGAAGCGGGCCCAACGCTCGCCGTGTTCGACCGATTCGAGGAGGAAGCCGCTGCCGTCACCGACGATCTTCAGGAACGCGCCGACGGGGGTGTCGAGATCGGCGAGCACCTCCGTCCAGACCGGAATGACGCCGAACGAGCGCGCCAGCGACGCGAACTCTTCACGACTCGGTGCGATGCGCATCGTCACGACGACTCCCGACTCGTGCCCCGGTCAGAGGTACAGGCCGGTACTTGCCTCGATACGCGACGCAGCGACGGCGTGGATGTCGCGCTCGCGCAGCATGATGTAGTCGTTGCCACCGACCTCGACCTCGTAACGGTCGTCCGGGCTGAACAACACGCGGTCGCCCACTTCGGCTGCGCGAACCGCCTGACCGAGGGCGACGACTTCTGCCCAAACGAGGCGCTTTGCCACTTGCGCGGTCGCGGGAATGAGGATTCCGCCCGTCGTGCGGCGCTCACCGTCGTTCGTCGGAATGCGCACGAGCAGCCGATCGTTGAGCATCTTGATCGGCAGTTTTTCGTCGGCGGACATCCGGAACGAGGCTACTGGCGCACGTTCGATGCATCGGCCGGACGAACGTCGATACCCCGCCGCGCGAAGTGCTCCTTCGCCTGCGCAACGGTGAATTCACCGAAGTGAAAGATGGATGCAGCAAGTACGGCGTCGGCACCGGCGACGACGATGCCGTCGGCGAGATGATCGAGCGTTCCGACTCCCCCGCTCGCAATCACGGGAACGGGAACGGCGTCGACGACCGCGCGGGTGAGTTCGAGATCGAAACCTTCGCGCGTACCGTCACGATCCATCGACGTGAGAAGGATCTCACCGGCGCCGCGCGACACGGCGTCGGCAGCCCATGTGCGCACGTCGATACCCGTCGGTGTGCGCCCGCCGTGCAGAAACACCTCCCACGAATCACCGTTCCGTTTCGCGTCGATCGCACACACGACGCATTGATTTCCGAACTCGGCGGCGATCTCGGCGATGAGTTCGGGGCGCTGCACGGCAGCGGTGTTCACGCTCACCTTGTCGGCCCCCGCGCGCAACAAGGTGCGAGCATCGTTCACCGAGCGGATACCGCCACCGACCGTGAGCGGAATGAAGAGCCGATCGGCTGCTCGCTCGACGACGTCGACCATCGTGCGACGTTCGTCCGACGATGCCGTGATGTCGAGAAAGACGACCTCGTCGGCACCGGCAGCGTCGTACCGCTGCGCAAGTTCGACGGGGTCACCGGCGTCGCGCAACTCGACGAAGTTGACGCCCTTCACCGCGCGTCCATCGGTGACGTCGAGGCACGGGATGATGCGGGCGATCGTCATCGAGCCACCACCGCGAGCGCCTCGGAGAGGGTGAACTTTCCTTCGTACAGGGCACGACCGACGATGACCCCGGCGATGACGCGAGCGTCGCGCAGTTCACGCAGGTCGTCGAGCGACCCGACTCCTCCGCTTGCGACGATCGGCACCGAGGTGACTCCGGCAGCAGCGACGAGTCCGTCGAGATCGGGGCCGACGAGCATGCCGTCGCGCGAGATGTCGGTGATGATGAATGCCGAAGCCGCCGCGTACCGTCCCAACGCATCGCTGAGTCGCAACGATGATCCCGCCGTCCAGCCGTCGACTGCCACTTCACCGCCGCGGTGGTCGAGACCGACGGCGACGTCGACGATCGCGGCAACGGCATCGACGAGTTCGGGAGTGCGCACGGCGGCCGAACCCATGACGACGCGGCCGACACCGAGATCGGCGAGTTGTTGTGCCGCATCGACCGAACGGACACCTCCACCGACCTGCAGATGCGCCCGGTCACCGAGTCGTGCGGCAACTGCCGCAATCGCGGCGAGATTCGATCCGTCGCCGCGCGCGGCGTCGAGATCGACGAGGTGCACCCACTGCGCACCTGCGGCGACGAACGACTCCGCAACGTCGGCCGGTGAGTCGCCGTAGACGGTTTCGCGGGCGAAGTCGCCCTGACTCAGACGCACGACACGACCGGCGCGAACGTCGATTGCGGGGAAGACGATCACGACCGCACCACCGAATCACCGACGGACTTCGTGAAATTGGAGAGAAGTGCAAGCCCGGACACCGACGACTTTTCCGGATGGAACTGGGTCGCAAAGACGTTGCCGAGCCGGAATGCGGCATTCAACGTGGTTCCGTACTCGCAGGTGGCAACGACGACGTCGGGGTCGCGCGGAACGGCGTGCAACGAGTGAACGAAGTACATCCAGGCGCCGTCGCCGACGCCGTCGAAGAGCGGCTCGTTGCGACGAACCTGCAGTCGGTTCCATTGCATCTGCGGCAACTTCACCCCGCGCGGAATATAGCGAACGACACCGGGAATGATTCCGAGCCCGTCGACGCCGGGCGACTCCTCGCTCTCGTCGAACAGCATCTGCATGCCCACACAGATGCCGAGGAACGGACGGCCCGTGGCGACGAACTCGCGAATCACCGCCTCGAGATTTCGTGCTCGCAAGGCATCCATGCACGCACCGAACGCTCCGACACCGGGCAACACGACGGCATCGGCACCGACGATGTCGTCCGCAGAAGACGTGAGTTGCGCATCGGCTCCGACGCGAACGAGCGCTTTGTGCGCCGAGCGGAGATTGCCGATTCCGTAGTCGACGACGGCAATGCGCGGGGCGCGGGCCACCGTCAGAGCACGCCCTTGGTCGACGGGACGCCCGTCGACTCGACCCGCACGGCGTCGCGCAGGCAACGGGCCAGACCCTTGAACGTGGCCTCGACGATGTGGTGCACGTTGGTGCCCGCGCGCAGATTGACGTGCAGAGTCATCGCCGCCGCGGTCGCGAACGACGAGATCGCGTGCTCGGCAAGTTGCGGATCGAACGGCGGGTTGCCGAGCGGCAGGCACTCGGGCAGCGGAAGGTGCCACGACACGTGCGGACGGCCGCTGAGGTCGATGGCGACGTCGACGAGGGCTTCATCGAGCGGGAATGCGCCGCTGGCGAATCGTCGGATACCCGCCTTGTCACCGAGCGCGTGACGGAAGGCTTCGCCGATGGCGAGTGACGTGTCCTCGATGGTGTGATGAGTGTCGATGTGCAGGTCACCCTTCGCCTTCACGACGAGGTCGAATCCGCCGTGGCGAGCGAGTTGATCGAGCATGTGATCGAAGAACGGGATACCCGTCGAGACGTCGCTGCGCGCGGGACCATCGAGGGCGATGGAGACCTCGATGCTCGTTTCTTTGGTCGTGCGGGAGATCGTCGCTGTGCGGGTCATAGGGAGCCGGAGGGCTTCCCTATTCTCGCCCGTCGCGAACGCAATTCCCCAGGGCGCGCAGGAATCGTGAGTTCTCGTCCGGCGTACCGACGGTGACGCGCAAACAATTCGTCAACCGGGGCCAGCTGCCGCAGTCACGCACGAGGATCCCCTCGGCGAGGAGGGCATTCCACAGATCGCGGCCGCTGCCGTGCCGCGGTCGGAACAGGATGAAGTTCGCCTCGCTCGGCCACACCGTGAGCGCGAGAGCCGCCATGCCGGCCGCCGTGCGTTCGCGTTCGGCGACGATCGTCGCCACGGCGCGCTCCATCTCCGCCACGTGACGCAGCGACAACACACCGACGCGTTGCTTGAGGGCATCGAGGTGATACGGCAGCGTGACGATGTCGAGGTCGTCGACGAGCCAGCGCGGACCGACGAGATAGCCGAGGCGCGCCGCGGCCATCGACCACGTCTTCGAGAATGTGCGGGTGACGACGAGACGGGCATCGTCGCGCACGAGATCGAGCGCCGTGAAGCGGGAGAACTGCGCGTAAGCCTCGTCGACGACGACGATTCCCGGAGTGTGCGCGAGAGCGGCCGATACCGCGGCCGGATCTTCGCTCATCGCGGTGGGATTGTTCGGCGAGCAGAGGAACGTCACTGCCGGTGCGTGCTTACGACATGCATCTTCGACGACGGCCGCCGACAGGCGGAAGTCGTCGTCACGATCGACGTTGACGAGATGTGATCCGGTGATGCGCGCAATGTGCGAATGGAGTTGGTATGTGGGCTCGAAGGTGAGCACCGTTCGTTGCGGACCCGCATATGCCAACAAGAGCGCTTGAATGACCTCGTTCGATCCGTTGGCGACGAAGACGTTGTTGACCGACACTCCGTGGAGGGCGCCAATCGCAGCACGCAACTCCCCCGCGCGACGATCGGGATAACGGTTCCACGCAATCTCACCCACCTCGGCGGCGATCGCATCGATGAGTTCACGCGGTGGTTCGACGGGCGACTCGTTCGTATTCAATCGAACGTCGACGTCGACCTGTGGCGAGTGGTACCCCGCCATCGCCGTGAGATCTGAGCGCACGGGCCAGCGAGCATCCGAGCCAGTTCCTACGCGATTCGCCGTGCCGTCCACGGTATCAGGCTAAAGCGTCGGTCAGCGTGCGGTGCGCTGTGCGCGCTGCAACATGCGGATCGCGGCATTGAGTCCGCGCTCGGCCTCGTAGATCGCAGTGAGCAAGGAGTCGCCCTCGTCGTCGCTGCGACGCGCGGCGAGTCGCGCTTCGGCGAGCGACGTCAACCGACTGCGGCACTGCTCCACTGCACTGACGAGAGCGGCGAGTTCGGCCGCGGCTGCCGCATTCGTCGTCATCGGGCTCGCCTCACCGTTAGCTTGGCGGACTTCGCGGGTGCTTTGGCCGCCGACGTGGTCGTTCGCTTCTTCGTCGTCTTGCGCATGGCTGCTTTTTTCGCGCCCACCGCACGCGACTTTGTCCGAGGGGCGGTTCGTTTCGTCGGGCGCTTGGCGCCGGTGGCAGTCGACCCCGCAGTTGACATCGCCGACGGACACAGTTCGGCGAGACGGCATTCTCCGCACCGGGGTGCGCGGGCGTCACAGATGCGCCGCCCGTGCAGGATGAGTCTCAGGCTGAATTCACCCCATTCGTTCGGGGGCAGCAATGCGCACAAGTCGGACTCGACTTTCACCGGGTCGTCGTTGCGCGTGAGCCCGAGCCGCCGCGACAGTCGTCCGACGTGCGTATCGACCGGTAGTCCCGGGAGGTTGAAGGCGACGCTGCGTACCACGTTCGCCGTCTTGCGCCCGACACCGGGCAGCGTGACGAGGTCATCCATCTCCGTCGGCACGTCACCGCCGTACTTCGTGACGACGGCGCTCGCCATGCCGATGAGATTGCGTGCCTTGGTGCCGAAGAAACCCGTCGATCGGACGATCTCTTCGACGTCACGCACGTCGGCGACGGCGAGGGACTCGGCATCGGGATAACGACGGAACAGGTGCGGCGTCACCATGTTCACCCTCGCATCGGTGCACTGCGCCGACAGGATCGTTGCGGCGAGCAACTGAAACGGTGTCTCGTGGGTGAGTTCACACACGGCAACCGGATAGTCGGACTTCAAGTGCCCGAGAATCGCCAATGCGTGTCCTGGCAACTCGGACTTGCGCGGACGCGACGGCACGTCGTCAACGGTACCCGTCGGTCACTGATCACTACCCTGTCGGCATGGCGCAACTCGTTCTCTCGCGTGCACGCGACGCATGGGTGATCGCCACACCGCCCGATGTCGACGGATTGAGCGACGGCACTCTGGCCGCCGATCTCGACGCAGTGCTGACGACGGTGCGGCGCAGCGGAGGCGGAACCGTGCGATGGTTCATCGCCGACACCGAAAAGTACGCCGCGGTTCTCGCCGACGAACGGGGCTTCCGCGTCCAGCGGTCGCTGCTGCAGATGAGGGTCAAACTCCCGCTCGACCCCGCCGTTCGCAGACCCACGGACCCGATTGCGCTCCGCACATTCCGCCCCGGGATCGACGACGACCCCTGGCTCGCCGTCAACAATGCTGCATTTGACGGACACCCGGAGCAGGGCAACTGGGACGCGCCGATGCTCGCGCAACGACTCGCTGAACCATGGTTCTCGGCTGCCGACTTTCTTCTGTATGAGGAAGCGGGACGACTCGTCGGCTTCTGCTGGACGAAGGTGCACACCGAAACCCACCCACCGATGGGCGAAATCTTCGTCATCGGGGTCGACCCCACCCATCACGGCAAGGGTCTGGGGCGGCGTCTCGTCGTCGCCGGTCTCGACCATCTTTCGACACGCAACGTCGGCACGGGAATGCTGTATGTCGATTCGACGAACGAACCGGCCGTGGCGATGTACGAATCGCTCGGATTTCACCGGCACCGCCGTGACGTCGCGTGGACGGGCCACATTTCGGCTCGGTGAATCCGTCACGAACCGATGGTCGGTAGTTTTCATGGCATGACGACGAACGCCTTGCCTCGCTGGTCAGTTGCCGACGTGCACGAGTCATTCGATTCGCGTTCGTTCCTCGACGCGATGGAGCGCATCGGTGCCGACGTCACCCGACTCGAGGCTCTCTTCGACGAACGCAACGTTCGAGCAGTCGACCCGCGCGTACCGACTGCCGACGACGGTCGAGCCGCCGACGACGTCATCGGTGCGTACAACGCGGTTGCCGAAGGTAGCGAGTTGTTGCTCTCCTATATCTATGCGACGGTGAGCACCAACTCACTCGACGAACGCGCCCAGAGCCTCCTCAGCGAACTCGAGGTCCTCGGGGCGCGTCTCACACCCCTGCTCGCGCGTCTCGCCGACTGGGTTGCGTCACTCGATGCCGACGCTCTGGCAAATGTGAGCGAGCAGGCGCGCGAACACCTCGGCCCGCTGCAGCGCCTCCAGGCTCGCGCCGAACACCAGATGTCCGAAGCGGAGGAAAACCTCTACGCCGAGCTGTCGACGACGAGTTCGTCGGCATGGGGACGTCTCCATGACGACCTCACGTCACAGTTGTCGACGCGAGTCGACCTTCCCGACGGTTCGCGCGACATGCCGATGGCCGCGGTACGCGGCCTCGCCAGCCATCCGGACATCGAATTTCGCCGCGCCGCCTACGACGCCGAGATGCGCGCATGGCCGACGATCGGCGTTGCCGCCGCCGCGGCGATGAACGCCATCAAGGGCGATGCGAACGCGGTGAACCGTCGCCGGAACTGGACGTCGCCGCTCGACGCATCGCTGTACTCCAACGGTGTCGGACGCAGGACCTTCGACGCGATGCAGGCGGCGATCCATGAGTCGCTCCCCGACTTCCGTCGCTGGATGCGCGTGAAGGCGAAGCTGCACGGTGACACCGGCGGACTGTCGTGGTGGAACCTCTTTGCGCCGCTGCCGTTCGCCGCGAGCAGCGTGTCGTGGGACGACGGCATGACCCTCGTGCGCAACGCATTTGCGGCATACGACCAGCGCCTGGCGGGACTCGTCGACCGCTCGCTCTCCGAAAAGTGGATCGATGCCGAACCCCGCGAGGGCAAGGTGGGCGGAGCATTTTGCATGCCGTTCGTCGGCGACAGATCACTTGTGCTGCTCAATTGGAGCGGCAGCGTCGAATCGGCACAAACCACCGCACACGAACTCGGACACGCGTACCACAACACGCAACTCGCACATCGCACGCCGCTGCAGAAGCGACTGCCGATGGCTCTCGCCGAAACCGCGAGCATCTTTTGCGAGACGCTCGTCGTCGAGGAAGGACTCTCCCGCCTGCAGGGTGACGAGCGACTGGCGCTGCTCGACGTCGACCTCATCGGCTCGGCACAGGTGGTCGTCGACATTCACTCACGATTCCTCTTCGAAACGGAGGTGTTCGCTCGTCGGCAGCGCCGCACGCTCGGCGTCTCGGAGCTCAACGAGCTGATGCGCGAGTCGCAGGCGACCGCGTACGGCGACGGCCTCGATCAAGCGACGGCACACCCGTACATGTGGATCCTGAAACCCCACTACTACGGGGCGCACTTCTACAACTGGCCGTACACCTACGGTCTGCTGTTCGGTCTCGGGCTGTACGCCCGGTACCAGGCCGATCCCGACAAGTTCCGCAACCGGTACGACGACGTTCTGTCGCGAGCGGGAATGGACACGGCGGAGGAACTCGGCCGCTCGTTCGACCTCGACGTCGAGTCGCCCGACTTCTGGCGCGCCTCGCTCGACGTGCTGCGCCAACGGATCGCCGACTACGAGCGCCTCGCGGCACCGCACCTCGGCGCCTGACGACTCGATCCATGCCCACTGTGATCGCCTCGTCCGTCTACGACGTCGATCGCGCGCAGCTCGTCGCACTGCTCGACGGCGAGCCCAAGTACCGGATCGATCAGGTCTGGACCGGCCTCTACACCCACCTGCAACCTCTTGCGGAGATCACGACGATTCCCGCCGCGCTGCGCAACAAGGTCACCGAGGTGTTGCCCGAGGCACTCGACCTGCAGGTGACGAGTGTGAGCGATGCCGGCGACACGACGAAGTTCCTCTGGAAGTTGCGCGACGGCGGACACCCTCTCGAGACCGTACTCATGCACTACCGCGACCGCAGCACCGTGTGCGTGAGCACACAGGCGGGTTGCGCCATGGCGTGCGGTTTCTGTGCGACGGGCCAGGCCGGATTCCGGCGTCATCTCACGGCCGGTGAAATCGTCGAACAAGTCGTGCGCGCTGCACGACTCGCCAAGGAGCAGGGCCGTCGCGTCGCCAACGTCGTCATGATGGGAATGGGCGAACCGCTCGCCAACGAAGAGGCCACGTGGCGAGCCGTCGAGCGCCTGCATGCCGACCTCGGGTTGTCGGCCCGACACATCACCATTTCCACCGTCGGGATCATTCCCGGAATCCGTGCTCTCGCTGCGCGACCGCTGCCGGTCAATCTCGCGGTGTCGATCCACGCAGCCCGCGACGATCTGCGCAACGAACTCGTGCCGATCAACCGCCGCTACCCGCTCGACGGTCTCGTCGAAGCCTGCCGCGACTATCTCGCCAGCAAGAACCGCCGCATCAGCTTCGAGTGGGCGCTCATTGACGGCGTCAACGACTCGCCGCGAGATGCACGCGAACTTGCCCAGCTCGCCAGGCGGCTCACGCCGTCGGCGCACGTGAACCTCATTCCCCTGAACCCGACCCCCGGGTGGCCGACCCGCGGAACCTCTCCCGCCGGCGTGAAAGCATTTGCGCAGCGACTCGCCGACCTCGGTGTCAACGCCACGGTGCGGCGCAACCGCGGCACCGATATCGATGCCGCGTGCGGGCAACTTGCCGCAGGTCAGCCCGTCGACGTTGCGATTGCTGCCAGGCGCTCGCGACCCTCGGCGACGTAGTGCCGCAGCGCGGCCTCGACGACCGGACCGAACAGCGCACCCGAATATCGCAACGTCACGTCGACGCGCGAACCCGACCCGTCCGGCGACACCAGGGCCTCGAGCTGCCACTGCGAGTGTGATCGACCGTCCACCTCGTTGCGGTCGAAGACGACACGACACGCACCGGATGCGGCAACGTCATGAACCACTCTCTGCATCCGCAACTTCTTCGAACGCGCGAAGGGCCCGATGCGAGCCCTCAGCTCGACCAGCCACACGGGGTGGGCAGCGTCTGCATCACGCGTGACGGCGTGAACGAGCGGCATCCACTTCGGGTAGTTCGCGAGGTCGTCAACGAGACCACGGACGCGCTCGACCGGCGCATCCAATCGGATCGTCTCGCCATGCTCCATCGGTTGCGGGTCCGACTTACTCGACGTGATCACCCTGGTTGAAGTCGAACGTGTCGTCGGGCCTTGTGACGCCACGAGTGGTGTCGCGGAACATCGCCCGGGATGAATCCGCCGGTCGCGCAATCGGCCGGGTGTGATTGGCCGTTGCACGGTCGAAGAAGCGCCGCTCGCCCGCCGGATGCGAGCGCGTTGCATCGCGCGCCGGCGATACGGATGGCACCACGGGTTCCGGAGTCGCACCATCGTTCACCACTGCGGCGGGCGCAACCGACTCCGCTACGTGCTCGTCGGTGATGGCGGCGTTGTGCGATGTGTCGTCGCTTGACTTCCGGGTGCCGCTCTCGGATTCGGCAACCCGGGCGACCGTGGCAGTCGCATCACGCGGCACGAACGGAGGTGACATCGGAACCGTCGGATCGAAGAGCCCGTCGTTCGTCACGACGCGCAGTTGCGTGGTTGCGTCGCGCTCGCGACGTGCCGTCGCGCGGGGTGCCTTCGTCGTAGCGGCGCGTTTCGGCGCGGCCGGCTTCGGCTTGGCCGCTACCCGATCCTTCTGCGCAGCAACGAACAAGCGCGATGTTCCCTCGCGACGATCGTCGATGCTCCATCCACGCGGGAGAATGAGCCGCTCCGCATGACGATCACACAGGAGATTCATGTGGTGCGACGCATCGGGCGAGGCATGTTCGAGCCACACGACGAGAGTTCCGATGTCGATGCCGTAGGCGACGGATGCGGGCTCGGCACACCCGACCCGCTCACAGCTGCGACGCACGGCTCAACAGTAGACGCGCTAACGCGGTCAATCGCGCCTTCCCGGTGGGCGATGCGGGCCTCGATCCCACGACTTCCACGATGTGAACGTGGCGCTCTTCCGACTGAGCTAATCGCCCTTGCGAGTCCTCAGGCTACTGCTCGAGGCACACCATGCCCATGCCCTGGCGGTCGCGCACGGCAACGGTGTCAGAGTCGCACGCGCCGTCGAACGGCACGAGCTCACGGGCGACACCGACGTGCGTCGCCGCGCAGTCGACCTCGTACCCTGCGCCGACTGCATCCAGGGCGATGCATGACCCCGGGCCGACGAGACCATCCGGCCCGCGCGGAACGTTGCGTCCGCCGACGATGTGCAAGAGCATCACGAGAGCAGCACCACCCGCCGCGACGGCGAGGACGAATCGCCACGGGAATCGCGCCCGTCCGACGGGCAGCGGATTCGATCCGCCATGTGAAGTCGAGCCGGTCGACGATGCAGCGACGTTCGTCGGCGGTCGTGATGCGGCAGCGACGGCCGCATCATGCGCCGCGCGCTTCGTCGGCGAGGAGAGAATCGACCACGCCTCCGCGATGCGGGCGACGTCGGCGTGATCGCCCGCCCCACCGCCGTCGGGATGCGCCTCGCGCATCCGTGCCCGGTACGCGGCGCGAATCTCACCGATGTCCGCACGCGGTGACACGCGCAGGACGGCGTACGGATCGATCACGACACGTCAGGGTATGAGACGCAAGGCACCGGCGGCGACGTCAGTAGCCGAGGGCGACATCCACTCGGCCGATGAGCGGCTCACCGGCGATCCAGCGGCGACAGTTCTCCCGAACACGGGCCGACAGCAACGGCACCGCCATCTCCCGCGTATTGCCGATGTGCGGGGTGACGATGCAATTCGACAGACGCCAGAGCGGATGATCGGCGGGCAGCGGCTCGGGATCGGTGACGTCGAGGGCGGCCCCCGCAATCGAACCGGTCGTCAGAGCCCGCACGAGCGCATCGGTGTCGATGAGCCGACCGCGCCCGACGTTGATCACCCACGCGTCGTCACGCATGATCGCGAACTCCGCATCACCGAGAAGTCGTTCGGTACGAGGGGTGAGGGCACACGCGAGAACGACGGCATCGGCATCGACGATGACATCGTGCAGCCGCTCGCTGCCCATCACCTCGTGGACACCGATCATCGGCGCGACCCGTGCACGCACGACCGTGATGCGCGCACGAAACGGCGCGAGCAACCCGACGAGCACCTCGGTGATTCCCCCGCCGCCGACGATCGTCACCCGTGCATCGAACAGGTTGCGACCGTGGTCCTGCGACCAGTGATCGGTCCGCGCATATCCGACGACGTGGCGCAAGCCGCCGAGCAGGAACGCAAGGCACAGTTCGGCAACCGGCTCGGCGTACACACCCTTGCCGCTCGTCCACGTGCGCCGGTCGTCGAGAGCGGGCACGAAGTTCTCGATGCCGGCAAACGGCAGCTGCACCCACTCGAGCTGCGGCGCGCGAGCGAGCCACTCGCGCAATCCGGCCGCATCGTGCGCCGCACCCCAGACGAGACCGCTCGCGTCCTCGACACGCACGACATCGGCGCCTCCCGCACGCGCCGCATCGCGCAACCACTCGGTCGCCTCATCGGGACCGACGGCTATCCGTTGTCGCGCCGTCACGGGGTCGACCTAGGACGACATCGGTCGGCGACGCAGCGGCACGCGGCGCAGACCGGCCGGGCGTCGCCTGCTCACGTTCGGCGCCTTGCGTCCGCGCAGGGTGCCGAACACGAGAATCGCAATGCTCGCGAAGAGCACGATCGACGCGAGCACGTTGATCTGCGGCGGGATGCGAACGCGCGCGGCACCGTAGATCTGCAGCGGGAAGGTGACCGTCGATCCGGCGTTGAAGAACGTGATGATGAAATCGTCGATCGACAAGGCGAAAGCGAGCAGAGCCGCCGCGAGCACCCCGGGAAGAATGAGCGGAAACGTGACGAGCCGGAACGTGCGCCACGGCGACGCGCCGAGGTCGGCGGCCGCTTGTTCGAGGGTCCAGTCGAAGCCGCGGATGCGGGCCCGCACCGTGAGCGCCACGAAGCTCACCTGGAACATGACGTGGGCGATGACGATCGTGATCGTGCCGAAGTCGACGAACGTCTGGCCGAGGAACAACGTGGCGAGCGAGGAGCCGAGCACGATTTCCGGCGTGGTCAGCGGAAGTACGAGCAACAAGTTGATCGCCGACGACCCGACGAACGGACTGCGTGACAACGCGATCGCGATCATCGAACCGAGGACCGTGGAGATGAGCGTTGCAATCGCACTGATTCGCAGGCTCGTCCACAGCGCGGCCGTGAGGCTCGACTCGGAGAACGGATTCAGCCAGTTGTCGAGGGTGAAGCCCTGCCACACGATGTTGAAGTTGCCGCGGGGCGAGTTGAAGCTGAACAGCACGATGAAGAAGATCGGCATGAACAGGTACACGAGCCCCAGTCCGGCGAACACGTTCAACCCGTTGCGGGCAATCTTCGACCGCAGCGTGCTCATGCGATGTCGTCCGTGCCGAAGAACCGCGTGTACAGGAGCACGAGCGCGGTGATGCTCGCCATGAGCACCGTGCTCATCGCCGCAGCAACCGGGTAGTTGTTCTGGCGCAGGAATTGGTCCTGGATCGAGTTGCCGATCATCGTGGTGTTCGGATTGCCGAGGAACTGCGCGTTCACGAAGTCACCGGCCGCGGGAATGAACGTGAGCAGAGTCCCCGCGAACACACCGGGCACCGACAGCGGTAGCACGACCTTGCGGAACGCCGCAGTCGGCGTCGAATAGAGATCGTTGGCTGCGCGCACGAGCGACGGATCGATCTTCTCCAAACTGACGTAGATCGGCAACAGCATGAACGGCAGGAAGTTGTACGTGAGCCCGCCGATGACGGCTGCCGGTGTGTTCAGCAGCTTGCCGTTGTCCATGATCTGGAGGAACTCGAACACGCCGACGAGACCGAACGTGCGTAGGACCGACACGATCGGCCCCTGGTCGGCGAGGATCGTGCTCCAGGCGATCGTGCGGATGAGATAGCTCGTGAAGAACGGGATGACGACGAGCCCGAGCAGCACGTTCTTGAACCGACCGCCGCGGAACGCGATGACGTACGCGACCGGGTAGCCGATGAGAATCGTCAGCACGGTGGCGATGGCCGAGTACAGGAACGCGCGCTGGAACTGCGCACCGAAATCGGAGAATGCGGTCGAATAGTTCTCCCACGCCCAGCCGAAGTCGTACTGCACGGAGAAGCGACTCTCTTTCGTCGACAACGAGATGCGCAACAGCGACCACACCGGGGCGAGGAAGAACAGCGCCATCCACAAGAGACCGGGCTTCATCAGTCCGTACGGAGCGAGAAGGCGGCGCGCCTGCGGACCGCCGAGCGCCGCCAGCGCACCGACTCCCGCCGCCACGATGATGAGAACGAGAACGACGAGCGCGTTGACGGCACCGTCGAACCATCCCGCCCCGAGGGCGACCAGGCACAGCGCAGCGACCGCGAGGGCACCGAGGCCCGCGTGATCCGCCCGCGAGGCGAGCATCAGCCGTTAGGCGCCGGTGATTGCCGAGAAGGCGTCGGCGAACTGTGCGTCGACGTCGTCGCTGAGGTTCGCCCACGACTTCAGTCGGGCACGCATGCCGTCGTCGGGGAACACGAGGGGGCTCTCCGCCAATTCCGGATCGATCTTGGCGAGCTCTTCCCGCACGCCCTTCACCGGCGACAGGTACTGAACGTACGCGGTGATCTGCGCAGCCTGCACGGGGTCGTACACGAAGTCGATCCACTTCGCCACGGCATCGACATTCTTTGCCCCCTTCGGGATGACCATGACGTCGGACCAGAGGGTTCCACCTTCTTCGGGGATGACGAATCGAATGTTCGGTGCGTCCTTGCCCAGCTGCAATACGTCACCGGACCACCCGACGCATGCGGCGTAGTTGCCGCTGACGAGATCGTCGATGTAGTCGTTGCCGGTGAACGCGCGAATCTGACCGTCGGTTTTTGCCTTCTCGAGTTGCTCGAATGCACCCGCCGCCTGATCGAAGCTCGCGATCGACGAAATGTCGACGCCCTGGCCCATGAGGAGCAGACCCATCGTGTCGCGCATCTCCGTGAGCATTCCGATCTTGCCCTTGAATGCCGGATCGAAGAGATCGGCGACGCTCTTCAACTCGCGACCGGTGACATCGATGTTGTACGCGATGCCGGCCATTCCCGCCTGCCACGGAATGCTGTACTCGCCGGTGGGATCCCACGGCGGCTTGACGTAATTGTCGGCGAGGTTCGCCGCGTTCGGAATCTTGTCGAACGGCATCTTGTCCACCCAGCCGAGGCTGATGAGACGTCCGGCCATCCAGAACGTCGGCGCGATGAGGTCGGGCTCGATCGTGTCACCGTTGCCGAGCAGCGGTTGGATCTTCGCGAAGTACTCGTCGTTGTCGTTGTACGTCTCGGTGTACTTCATTGCGATACCCGATGCGGCGATGAAGCGATCGACCGAACCGGTGAGATCGCCCTCGGTCGGGTCGATGTACAGCGGCCAGTTGTCGAACAACAGCGCGCCGCCGTCGGAGTCCGAACCACCGCATGCCGCGAGAAGGGCAGGCAACGACAATCCCGCGACGCCGAGTGCGCCGCTGCGCGCGAGGAACTCGCGACGCGTCATTCCGGGTCGTGCAGAATTACGACGATTCATTCCCATGGTGATCCCTCCCCGATGTTGCGATGCCAAGAAACGTGCGGCTCCGTTGCCGACCGTGGCGTTGTACCGAGCATAGTCACACGGCATCAATCCGTGGGCACGAATCGTCACCCGCCCGCCAGGGCGGAACTCGCCGAGCGACGCCTACAGCTCGGCTTCGACGCTGTCGACGTCGGTCGTCGTCGCGCCGGCGCGATCGGGCCAGCCCGACAGCACGTACGGGCAGTCCCGCGGCCATTCAAGTCGCAGCGACGCTCCCGGGCGCATCCACTCGTCGAGACGGTCGGCATCGGTGAGTGCCGCCATCTCCGTGTCGTCGGCAAGCCGAACGATGAGCCGCGCCGTTGCCCCTTGGTAGACGAGATCCGTGAGCGTGCACTCGAGTCCGGCGGTACCCGTGGTCGCACTCGCCACCGGGACGAGACGCTCGGGGCGCAGCATCACCGACACGCGATCGTTCACGTTCACCTTCGGCGATGCGTCGAGCACGGTCACCGTCGCGCCCGCGGCGAGCCTGACGATGACCTCGCCAGCGCCGAGCGAAGCGACGGTTCCGGGCAGCAGATTCGACGAGCCGATGAATCCGGCGACGAACAACGACGCCGGTCGACGGTAGATCTCCGCCGGTGTGGCGATTTGCTCGACGACCCCTTCGCTCATGACGACGATGCGGTCGCTCATCGTGAGCGCCTCACCCTGGTCGTGGGTGACGAAGATGAAACTGATGCCCACTTCGCGCTGGATGCGCTTCAGTTCGATCTGCATCGCTTCGCGCAACTTGAGATCGAGTGCCGCGAGAGGTTCGTCGAGCAACAGGGCACTCGGATAGTTGACGAGCGCCCTGGCGAGTGCGACACGCTGTTGCTGCCCTCCCGAGAGTTGGGTCGGCTTGCGGTGCGCGAATTGCGACAGACGCACCACGTCGAGCATCTCCATGACGTCGGTCTTCACCTTGCCCTCGTCGACCTTCTTGCTGCGCGGACCGAAGGCGACGTTGTCGAACACGGTCATGTGCGGGAACAACGCGTACTGCTGGAAGACCGTGTTCACGTTGCGCTTGTGCGGCGGTACGTCGGACACGTCGGTGCCGTCGAGCAGCACCCTTCCCGCCGAGGGCTGCTCGAAGCCGGCGATCATCTTCAAGATCGTCGTTTTGCCGCACCCCGACGGCCCGAGCACCGAGAAGAACTCACCGTGCGCGACGTGGAAGTTCGCATTGTCGACGGCGACGAAGTCGCCGAAGCTCTTGCGCACATTGTCGAGTTCGATGACCGGAACCTGCGCCACGGGCACAACCTAGAAGATCGGACCCGGCCGGACCGGCAGTTGCCGGTGATGCGCGCCGATCACGAGTTGATGTTCGCCATGACGTGCTTGATACGGGTGTAGTCGTCGAGGGCGTAGGCGGAGAGATCCTTGCCGTATCCCGACTTCTTGTACCCGCCGTGCGGCATTTCGGCGACGATCGGAATGTGTGTGTTTATCCAGACGCACCCGAAGTCGAGTGCCTTGGCCATGCGCATTCCGCGACCGAAGTCGCGGGTCCACACCGACGACGCCAGTCCGTACTCCACGCCGTTCGCCCAGCCGACGGCTTCGGCCTCGTCGGCGAAACGTTGCACGGTGATGACCGGACCGAAGATCTCCTGTTGGATCATTTCGTCGTCCTGGCGCAGGTCGCTGATCACAGTCGGCTCGAAAAAGAATCCGTCGCGCCCGACACGGTTGCCGCCCGCAACGACTTTGGCGTGTTTCGGTGCGCGATCGACGAAACCGGTGACGCGGCCGAGTTGAGCGGAGTTGTTCAATGCACCGTAGAGAACGTCCTCGGTCGGCGCCCCGGTCTTCGTCGACTTGGCCACGTCGGCGAGTGCGTCGACGAAGTCGCCGTACACCTTCGGACCGGCAATCACTCTCGTGGCCGCAGTGCAGTCCTGGCCGGCATTGAAATACCCGGTCATCGCGATGTGCGCTGCGGCAGCTTCGATGTCGGCATCGTCGAAGACGATGACGGGCGCCTTTCCGCCGAGCTCGAGATGAACCCTCTTCAGCGTGCGCGACGCAGCCTCCGCGACCTCCATACCCGCGCGGACCGAGCCCGTCACCGACACCATCGACGGCGTCGCGTGCGCGACCATGGCGCGTCCGGTATCGCGGTCACCGCACACGACGTTGAAAACGCCGGGCGGCAGGAACTCGGCGGCGATCTCTGCGAGCACCGTCGTGCTGGCCGGAGTCGTGTCGGACGGCTTCAGCACGATGGTGTTGCCCGCGGCGATGGCCGGCGCAAACTTCCACACTGCCATCATCATCGGGTAGTTCCACGGGGCCACCTGTGCGCACACGCCGACGGGCTCGCGACGGATCATCGACGTGTGCCCCGTCATGTACTCGCCCGCGCTCTTGCCCTCGAGCATCCGTGCAGCTCCGGCAAAGAAGCGGATCTGGTCGACCATCGGCGGAATCTCCTCGGTCTGGGTAATCGACACGGGCTTGCCGCAATTCTCGACCTCGAGTGCGATGAGTTCGTCCTTGCGCAACTCGATCGCATCGGCAATGCGGTACAACGCCAGCGATCGCTGTGACGGAGTCGTGTCGCGCCACGACTCGAACGCCTTCGCCGCGGCGGACATGGCAGCGTCGACGTCGCTGTTGTCCGACAGCACCGCCTGGGCGTACACCGTTCCCGTGGCGGGGTTGATCACGTCGCTCGTGCGACCGGCCCGGGCATCGACGTATTCACCGTTGATGAAATTGCGAAAGGTCCTCATACGCACGTCCTAGCACAGCATCGGCGCACCGCGTCAACGAAAAGCCGCTAGAACGAATGCCGTGCCCCCCGCCGTTCGCACTCTCGGAGTGCCCAAGGAAACGAAAACGCTCGAAGGCAGGGTGGCCGTCACTCCCGACGGGGTGCGCGAGATCGCAAGTCGCGGCATCGAGGTTCTCGTCGAGACCTCGGCGGGTGCGGCCGCGGCGCTCCCCGATGCCGACTACGTCGCCGCCGGCGCGCGGATCGTTTCCTGCGCCGCCGACGCATGGTCGGCCGACCTCGTCATCAAGGTGAAGGAACCGACGAGCGCCGAGCTTGCATTCCTGCGACCCGACCTCACGCTGTTCACGTATCTGCATCTCGCGGCCTATCCGCACGTTGCTGCGGCGCTGCAGAAGCAACGCACCACCGCGCTCTCGTACGAGACGGTGCAAACTGCAGCCGGTTCATTGCCACTGCTGGCACCGATGAGCGAAATCGCCGGGCGACTCGCCACCCAGGCGGCGGCGCATTGGTTGCAACGGCCTTACGGCGGACGTGGCGTGCTCATGGGAGGTGCTCCGGGTGTGCGTCCGGCGCGAGTCGTCGTCATCGGAGCCGGCAACGTCGGCTGGAATGCGGCATGGATCGCGGCCGGCATGCAGGCCGAGGTCGTGCTCATGGACCGCAACATCGACCGACTCCGCCAGCTCGAGCAGATCGCGGTCGGACGCGTCACCACGCTCACGGCGAATCGCGGTGCGATCGAACGCAGCGTTGCCGAGGCAGACGTCGTCATCGGAGCGGTTCTCGTTCCCGGTGGGCGCGCACCAATCGTCGTCGACGACGGGATGGTTCGCGGCATGAAACCGGGAGCCGTCATCGTCGATGTCGCCGTCGACCAGGGTGGTTGCATCGCCACCACGCGCGAGACAACCCACGTCGAGCCGGTGTACGAAAAACACGGTGTCGTCCACTACGCGGTCGGAAACATGCCCGGTGCGGTGCCGTATACGAGCACATATGCACTGACGAATGCGACGCTGCCCTACGTCACCCAGGTGGCGACACTCGGTGCGCGCGCGGCGGTACTCGCCGATCCTGCACTCGCACTCGGCGTGAATACGGTGAACGGAGCGATCACGCATCGCACCACGGCCGACGCACTCGGTGCCCCGTTTGTCGAACCGCTCACGGCGTTGCAGAACTGAGTCGTCGATGCGCCTCGGGTACAACACCGGTTACTGGGGCAGCGGTCCTCCGTCCGGAGCGCTCGATGCGGTGCGGGAGGCCGAACGCCTCGGTTTCGACTCGATCTGGACCGCCGAGGCATACGGAAGTGACGCGTTGAGTCCGCTCGCCTGGTGGGGTGCGCACACGTCGCGGATCAAACTTGGCACGGGCATCATGCAGATGTCGGCGCGCACGCCGGCTGCGACGGCAATGGCGGCGATGACGATGGACCATCTGAGTGGCGGCCGCTTCATTCTCGGACTCGGAGCCTCCGGACCGCAGGTCGTCGAGGGATGGTACGGACAGTCATACCCGCGGCCGCTGGCCCGCACGCGGGAGTACGTCGACATCGTGCGACGCATCATCCGTCGCGACTCCCCCGTCGAGTTTCACGGCGAGTTCTACGACATGCCACAACGCAGCGGTACAGGACTCGGCAAGGCGCTGAAGAGCACCATCCATCCGCTGCGCAACGACATCCCGGTGTATCTCGCCGCCGAAGGACCGAAGAACGTCTCACTGGCCGCAGAAATCTGCGACGGCTGGCTGCCGTTGTTTCTCTCACCCAAACAAGATGCGTTCTACCGTGCCCAACTCGCCGAAGGATTCGCCGCGTGCGGCGACCCCGACAAAGCACGGCGGTTCGACGTCGTGTGTCCGCTCGTCGTCGTACCCGGCAAGGACGTCGAGGAGTGCGCGAACCTCATCCGACCGTTCATCGCTCTGTATGCCGGCGGAATGGGAGCAAAGGGGGCGAACTTCCACTTCGAAGTGTTCGCCCGAATGGGATGGGAATCGGTCGCGTCACACGTGCAAGAGCTGTACCTGCGGGGAGACAAGGCAGCAGCTGCGGCGGCAATTCCGATCGAGATGGTGCAGGACGTTGCGCTCGTCGGGCCGAAGGAGAAGATCCGCGAAGAACTTACCGAGTGGCGCAAGACGTGCATTACGACGTTTCTCGTCGGCGGTCCGGCGGCATCACTGGCTGCAACCGCCGAGTTGCTCCTCGCCTGAAGACCGCGTCAGTCGCAGCAGGAGTCGCGCCAGCCGCACGCGGCGCACTTGTAGTGGGCGTGCTCGGGATGCAGTCGCCCGCCGCAATGCGGGCACTCACTGAACACCGCGAAGCGAGTGCTGCAGCGCCCGTCGACCATGTCGACTGACGGACCGGGTGCGGCGGAATCATTCGGGGTGTGCGCCGCGCTCGTCATGCGTGATTTAGTGTACGCAACTGGTGCGATCCGGTGAGTGACGATGCAGTGACCGCCATGCCGAGCGGTGACGACGACGAGCGACTACACCGTGCCGGCAGCGCACGAGCCGCGCTCGGTGTGCGTGACTTCCGGCGGATGTTCTTTGCGTCGTTCGGATCGAGCACGGGGACGTGGATCCAGAACGTCGTGCTGCCGATCTACGTGTACGACCGCACCGACAGCGCCACGATCGTCGCCGTGATCATCTTCGCCCAGCTCGGACCGTACATCTTCTTCTCCCTGCCCGCCGGGGCATTCGTCGACTCAGTCGACCGGCGCACGTGGCTCGTCGGTACGCAGTCGCTCATGCTTTCGTGCTCCGTATTGCTCGCGTACTTCGCCGCCAACGACGCACCGATGTGGGCGATTTTCGTTGCACAACTTGGGGTCGGAATCGGCAATGCGCTCGATCGCCCGGCATGGACCGCGATGCTGCCGTCACTCGTCGATCCCCGCGATCTCGCCGGTGCCGCATCGCTCAACGGAATGGTCCTCAACATGGCGCGCATCCTCGGGCCGCTCATCGTGGCAGGCTGCACGCCCTTCGGTGCGCAGGTTTGGCATTTCTTCGCCGCGAATGCCGCGACGTACCTGTTCGTCATCGTCACGCTGTTCAACGTCACCATTCCGCGCATCGAACCCGAGAAGGTGTCGGGGTGGCATCGGTTCGTTTCGGGTATCGCCATCGCGCGGTCGCGGCCCGTCATCGTGCGACTCATGCTCAGCATCGTCAGTTTCGCCATTCTCTCGCTGTCCTTCATCGGCCTCTTCCCGGCGATCGCTGCGCTCAACTTCGGGATCGACGAGAACGGCGCCACCTACAAGTGGCTGTACGCCGTGTGGGCATTCGGCGCAGCACTCGGCGGAATCGGAATCGGCACCTTCATGTCGGGTCGCGACGTGCGACGGATGATCCAGTGGGGTTTCGCGCTCACGAGCATCGGGCTCATCGGCTTCGGCGTCGCCCGCTCGGCGACTCCCGCGTTCGTCGCCGGGTTCATCGTCGGCTTCGGTTACTTCCTTGCAACGACCGCGATGACGACGGTGCTCCAGGCGAATCTCGCACCCAACGAGCGCGGCCGGGTTCTCGCGCTGTGGTTCATGATGTTCGGCGGAATGGTGCCGATCGGCAACCTCATCTTCGGTCCGCTCATCGACCGCTTCGGCGCGCGATGGCTGATGTTCGTCGGGGCCGTGTGGGCGATGTTCCTCGCAAAGTGGTGCGACATCCGTGCCGTCGAACGCCGCGTCGTCGAATCGCGCGCGGCCGGTCAGCCGCAGACGCGGCGAACAACCTGATCGAGACCCGCGACTCGTGAGCCCTTCACGAGCAGCGCGTCGTCGGCTCCGAGTTCCGTAGCCATGCGTACGGCGTCGTCCTTCGACACGACGCGTACCCCGTAGTCGGGAGCGTCGACGGCGACACATTCGACGCCGAGCGAACGTGCGAGCTCGGCGATCTTGCGGTGCTCGGCGGCGGAGTCGGCGAGTTCAGCCATGATGCCGATGATTGCTAGCCGACGCTGCGCACGCACCGCGGCCAGTGCGTGCAATGCCGCCGCCATCGACGCCGGATTGGCGTTGTACGAGTCGTCGATGACGAGTGCACCGCTCGGAGAGCGACGCTGCTCCATGCGCATCGCCGACATCGAGACTTCGCGCAAGGCGGCGGCTGCAGCCAACGGATCCGCCCCGCAGGCAACACAAGCCGCCACCGCGGCGCCGGCGTTGTGCACCATGTGCCGACCGGCAACGGGCAACGACACCGTTACTCGCCCGAATGCTCCGACAAACGTCGCCGTCGGTCTGGCCGCGTCGTCGAGGGTCACGTCGATGATGCGCACGTCGGCGTCGCCAGACTCTCCGTACGTCAACACGCGCGCAGCGGTGACGTCGCGCATTGCGAGCACGCGTCGATCGTCGGCGTTGAGAATCGCCCAACCATCGGCGGGAAGAGACGCGGGAAGCTCGCTCTTTGCCCGGGCGACACCGTCGATACCGCCGACACGGGCCGTGTGCGCGGCGGCGACGGCCGTGACGATGCCGATCGTCGGCTCGGCGATGCGACAGAGCCTGGCGATCTCTCCCTCGCCGCGCATTCCCATCTCGAGCACCAGGGCTTCGACGTCGTCGCCGGCATTGAGAATCGTCACGGGCACGCCGAGGTCGTTGTTCAGCGACTTGGCGCTTGCCGTCGTGCGAAGGGATACACCGAGTGCAGCTGCGACAAAATCCTTCGTCGACGTCTTGCCAACGGATCCGGTGATGCCCACGGTCCGGGCACCGCAGCGCGCATCGAGAGCGCGTCGACCCCACTGCGCGAGGCGACCGAGTGCGGCGACCGTGTCGTCCACGACGATCGCAGTGCCACCCTGCGGCTCGCGACTGGTGAGGTATGCACCAGCACCGGCTGCGCGCGCCGCGGCAACGTATTCGTGACCGTCGCGATCGGCAACGACGGCGACGAAGAGTTGACCGGGCGTGAGCGTGCGGGAATCGAACGTCACTCCGGAGAGGTGCACGTTCTGACCGACGAGTCGACCACCCGTTGCATGCGCAACGTCCGCTGCCATGAAGCGCATCGTGCGACGAAGTGTACGGGAGGACTACCGTTGACTGCGGTGACCGACGACGCACGCAACGAGTTCGCCGACGGAATTGCCGGCACGGGCGTCGTTACCGACGTCATCGTCGTGTTCGGCGGAGAATCGGCCGAGCATGACGTCAGTTGCGTGACCGCAGCGCACGTCCTGCGCGCGCTCGACCGCTCGAAGTACCGAGTTTCGCTCGTCGGCATCACCCGGAACGGCGAATGGGTCGCATGCCCGGCCGCAAGTTCCGACAGCGAGCGGCTCACCGCCACCGGGCAACCGACTTCGCTCGATGCGATCTTGTCCGGTGTCTCCCGTGATGCCACCGTCGTCGTTCCCTTGCTGCACGGCCCCATGGGCGAGGACGGAACGATCCAGGGTGCACTCGAGATGGCGCACGTCGCCTACGTCGGCTCCGGCGTGCTCGCAAGTGCCGTATCGATGGACAAGTCGATGACGAAGTCCGTGCTCGCGGCGGCAGGTATCGCCCAACCGCGATGGATCGCACTTCGACACGACGATGCCACGCCGGAGCGGCTCGCCGCGGTCGGTGACGAACTTGGCTGGCCCGTCTTCGTGAAGCCGGCAAACATGGGCTCGTCGGTCGGCGTGCACAAGTGCCGATCGATCACCGAGCTCGTCACGGGGGCGCGCAATGCCCTCGAGTTCGACGAGTGGATTCTCGTCGAGGAAGCAGTCAACGGTCGCGAGCTCGAGGTTGCGGTGCTCGGCAACGAATTGCCGCGGGCATCGGTCGTCGGTGAAATCGTGCCGGGTCGAGAGTTCTACGACTACGAGGACAAGTACCACGGCGACGCAGCGAAGCTCCTCGTGCCCGCACCGCTGACGACTACCGAGTCGGATGCAGTGCGCAGCGTGGCACTGCGCGTCTTTCGCGCAGTGCGGGCCGAGGGTATGGCGCGCGTCGACTTCTTCTACGAGGAGCGCGGACGCGGACTTCTCGTCAGCGAGGTGAACACGATCCCCGGCTTCACACCGATTTCGATGTACCCGAAGCTGTGGGCGGCGTCGGGTGTCACGTACCCCGAACTCGTCGACGAACTCGTGTCGCTCGCACGGGCACGACGCTCGCGACGCGGTCGGCGCGTCGAACGCTGATCCGAATCAACTGCCCGCGGGCGGGATGTTGATCTTCTGACCCGGATACAGCAGCACGTCGATGCTCGACCACGAGTTTGCGGCGAGCAGCGAATTGGGTGAAACACAGAACTTCGTGCGAATCGCGTAGAAGGAATCCCCCGCCTGCACTTCGTACGTACCGGCGGGACGGTTGCCGCAACCCGGTGAACCGACGGGATTCGGCACCACCGTTTGCTGTGTCTGATTGACGGTCACCTGCGCCGTCGGCGGAATCTTCAATTGTCGACCGGGGTACGGAAACTGCGACGGATCGAGGAGTCCGTTCCAGGCGAGCAGCTCGGTGACGGTGATGCCGAACGAGTTCGCCACCTTGATCGGTGAGTCACCTGCCTGCACGAGGTAGATCTGCTCGATACCAATGGCACCGGGTGGCAGTGTGGTGACGACCGGGGCGATCGTCGTGACGACCGGCGGAATCGTGGCGAAGTCGGTCGGTCCTATCGGAACGATCGTCGTCGCCGATCCGGATGCATCAACGCCGCACGATGCAACGAGCACCGCAGCGAGCAACGACCATCGACGACGCATCAACGTACGAGTGTACGAGTGTCAGGCCAGCGCGCGGGTGGACGCGCGAACGGGGCGCGGCAACTGCGAACTTCCCATGAGCCACTCGTCGACGGCAGCCGCGGCAGCGCGACCTTCGGCAATTGCCCACACGATGAGGCTCTGGCCGCGACCCATGTCACCTGCGACGAACACACCGTCGACGTTCGTGCGGAACTCGTCGTCGCGTGCGACGTTGCCCCGGGAGTCGAGTTCGACGCCGAGCGTGTCGAGCCACGAACCCTTTTCGGGTCCGACGAAGCCGAGTGCAAGGAACACGAGGTCGGCGGGTATCTCGCGCCGCGAGTCGGGAACCGCCTCGAACCGGCCGTTGACGAATCGCACCTCGTCGAGAACGATGGCGCGCACGCAGCCATCGGCGGTTCCGAGGAATTCGCGAGTCGATACCGCGAACACGCGCTCGCCACCTTCTTCGTGTGCCGAAGAGACGCGGTACACGAGACTCCACTGTGGCCACGGATTGCCCGCGGCGCGTTCCTCGGGCGGACGCGGCATGATTTCGAGCTGCGTCACCGATGCCGCCCCTTGGCGGATCGCGGTGCCCAAACAGTCGGCGCCCGTGTCGCCACCGCCGATGATGACGACGTGACGACCGCGAGCGTCGATCGCAGCCGAGGTTGTATCGCCTTCCTGGACGCGATTGGCCATCGGCAGGTACTCCATGGCCTGGTGAATACCCGACAACGCACGCCCCGGCACGTCGAGGTCGCGCCACGCCGTTGCACCGCATGCGAGTACGACGGCGTCGTGCGTGGCGCGCAGAACGTCGATGTCGACGTTGTCGCCGACGACGGCATTCGTGCGGAACTCGGTGCCTTCGTCGCGCATCTGCTGCAGACGCCGATCGAGATGACTCTTTTCCATCTTGAATTCGGGAATGCCGTATCGCAACAGGCCGCCGATGCGATCGGAGCGCTCGAGCACGACCACCTCGTGGCCGGCGCGGGTCAACTGCTGTGCGGCGGCGAGACCGGCCGGACCCGACCCGATGACGGCGACCCGCTTTCCGGTGCGCACGCTCGGCACCTGCGGAACGACCCAGCCCTCGTCCCAGGCACGATCAATGATTTCAACCTCGACCTGCTTGATCGACACGGGATCCTGGTTGATACCGAGCACGCACGCCGACTCGCACGGTGCCGGACACAGCCGTCCTGTGAACTCGGGGAAGTTGTTCGTCGCATGCAAGCGGTCGATTGCGTCGCGCCAGTGTCCGCGGTAGACGAGGTCGTTCCAGTCGGGGATGAGGTTGCCGAGCGGACAGCCGTTGTTGCAGAACGGGATTCCGCAGTCCATGCAACGACCCGCCTGGCGAGTGAGTTCGGCGGCGTCGAACGGTTCGTATACCTCGCGCCAGTCGGCGATGCGCACGGGAATCGGACGTCGAGACGGGCCCGAACGACCCCACTTCAGGAATCCGGTCGGCTCACCCACGGGCGGACTCCATGATTCGGCGTGACACTTCGTCGTCGTCGCAGCCGTCGGCACTTGCCGCAGAGATGACCTTCAGCACCCGTGCGTAGTCACGGGGCATGACTTTGCGGATCGAGTCTGCCCACGTTTCGGGTGCGGCGAGCAGGCGAGCTGCAACGACCGAACCGGTGCGGTGCTCGTGGGCACGCAAGGTATCGCGCAGCCATTCGACGTCGGGATCTTCGAGTGCAACGACGTCGACCATTTCACCGTTCACCCGCGATGCAAAGTTTCCGTCGACGTCGAGGACATAGGCGATGCCACCCGACATGCCGGCGGCGAAGTTGCGCCCGGTCGCACCGAGAACGACCACGCGTCCGCCCGTCATGTACTCGCAACCGTGATCACCGATTCCTTCGACGACCGCGGTGGCGCCGGAGTTGCGCACGCAGAATCGCTCACCGACGATTCCGCGCAGGAACAACTCACCGCTCGTCGCGCCGTAGCCGATGACGTTGCCGGCAATGACGTTCTCTTCGGCAGCGAACGTCGCCTCCCGCGGTGGACACACCGCAATGCGACCACCGGACAAGCCCTTGCCGACGTAGTCGTTGGCGTCGCCTTCGAGAATGAGGTCGATGCCGCGCGGCAGGAACGCACCGAACGACTGACCGGCGGATCCCGTGAATCGCAGCGTGATCGTGCCGTCGGGCAAACCGGCGCCGCCCCATGCGCGCGTGACACGACTGCCGAGCATCGTGCCGACCGAGCGATTGACGTTTCCGATCGGAAGATCGAGCGTCACCGGCTGCGCGTCGTTGATCGCCGGTGCACACGCGTCGACGAGGCGCGCGTCGAGCGACTCGGCGAGACCGTGATCCTGGTCGACGGACCGGAACGGCGTCTGCCCGTACGGGTTGTCCGGCGCCATGAGCAGCGCGGCGATGTCGAGACCCTTGGCCTTCCAGTGATCGACCGCGACGCGTGCGTCGATGCATTCGACGTGACCGATTGCCTCTTGCAGACTGCGAAAGCCGAGTTGGGCGAGGTATTCGCGCACCTCTTCGGCGACGTACTCGAAGAAGTTGACGACGAACTCGGGTTGTCCGGTGAAACGGCGGCGCAGTTCGGGGTTCTGCGTGGCGATGCCAACGGGGCACGTGTCGAGGTGGCAGACGCGCATCATGACGCAACCGCTGACGACGAGGGGTGCGGTGGCAAACCCGAATTCCTCGGCGCCGAGCAGTGCGGCGACGATGACGTCGCGACCCGTCTTCATCTGCCCGTCGGTTTGCACGACGATGCGATCGCGCAATCCGTTGAGCAAGAGCGTCTGCTGCGTTTCGGCGAGACCGAGCTCCCACGGCGCGCCGGCGTGCTTCAACGACGTGAGCGGCGACGCGCCGGTTCCGCCGTCGTGACCGGAGATGAGAACGACGTCGGCCTTCGCCTTGCTGACGCCGGCTGCGACCGTTCCGACACCGACTTCGGCGACGAGCTTCACGTGCACGCGGGCTTCGGGGTTGGCGTTCTTCAGGTCGTGGATGAGTTGTTTCAAGTCCTCGATCGAGTAAATGTCGTGGTGCGGTGGCGGTGAAATGAGACCGACACCCGGTGTGCTGTGGCGTGTTTTCGCAATCCACGGATACACCTTGTGTCCGGGCAACTGGCCACCTTCGCCCGGTTTGGCACCCTGGGCCATCTTGATCTGCACGTCGTCGGCGTTGACGAGGTACTCGCTCGTGACACCGAATCGACCCGATGCGACCTGCTTGATCGCCGAGCGCTTCGAGTCGCCGTTCGGCAGCGGAACGAATCGTTCGGGGTCCTCCCCGCCTTCACCGGTGTTGCTCTTCGCACCGAGACGGTTCATCGCGATGGCGAGCGTCTCGTGAGCCTCGGCGGAGATCGACCCGTAACTCATCGCGCCGGTGGAGAAACGCTTGACGATGCTCGACACCGGCTCGACCTGGTCGATCGGCACGGGCGGGCGCTGTGGTGCGAGTGCGAACAGTCCGCGCAAGGTGGCGAGCACGCGCGACTGGTCGTCGACGGATGCGGTGTACTGCTTGAACACGTCGTAGCGCCCGGCGCGCGTCGCGTGCTGCAACCGGTACACGGTGTCGGGATTGAACAGGTGGTGCTCTCCCTCGCGGCGCCACTGGTACTCACCGCCGAGTTCGAGTTTGCGGTGCAGGCGCTGGTCGGGACGCGGCGGATGCGCCACCGCATGTCGCGACGCCACCTCGGCGGCGATTTCGGCCAGTCCGATGCCACCGAGTCGCGACACGGTTCCGGTGAAGAATTCGTCGACGATTTCGCGACCGAGACCGATCGCCTCGAAGATTTGGGCGCCGGTGTACGACGCGACGGTCGACACACCCATCTTCGACATCACCTTGAGCACGCCCTTGCCCGCGGCCTTCACGTAGTTCTTCACGGCCTTGCGCGGATCCATTCCGCCGATGCCGTTCATTCCCCTGCCGTCGTCGGCGGCGATCATGTCCTCGATCGACTCGAAGGCGAGATACGGGTTGATTGCGCCTGCGCCGTAACCGATGAGCAGTGCCATGTGATGTACCTCGCGTGCATCACCGCACTCGATGACGAGACCGACCATTGTGCGGCGTCGCTCGCGCACGAGGTGGTGGTGCACCGCGCTCGTCAGCAGCAGCGAGGGAATCGGCGCGTACACCGCGTCGGCATTGCGATCCGACAGCACGATGATCCGCGCACCCGCATCGATCGCCACGGAAACCTTCGCACGGACGTCGTCGAGAGCGCTGCGCAGTCCCGCCTCGCCGTCAGCGACGCGGTAGAGACCACCGACGACAACCGACGCCAGGTGCGGCATGGTGGCATCGTCGTTGATGTGGATGATCTTCGCCAATTCGTCGTTGTCGATGATCGGAAACGGCAGGGTGAGTTGCCGGCAATTCTCCGGACCCGCCGAGAGAAGGTTGGCCTCGGGGCCGAGAGTCGACGCCACCGACGTGACAACTTCCTCGCGGATCGCATCGAGGGGTGGATTCGTCACCTGGGCGAAGAGCTGCTTGAAGTAGTCGAACAACAGTCGCGGACGAGAGGACAGCACGGCGATCGGCGTGTCGGTACCCATCGATCCGATCGGTTCGGCTCCCGAGCCCGCCATCGGCGCAACGATGAGTTTCAGTTCCTCGTGCGTGTAACCGAAGATCTGCTGACGGCGCACCACGCTGTCGCGGCTGTGCACGACGTGCTCGCGATTCGGCAGATCGGGCAGCTCGACGAGACCCGACTTCAGCCATTCGCCGTAGGGCTGCTCGCTCGCCAGTTGGCGCTTGATCGTGTCGTCGTCGACGATGCAGCCCTGCGCGGTGTCGACGAGCAGCATGCGGCCCGGCTGCAGGCGTCCCTTGCGCACGATCTTGTCGGCGGGAACGCTGACGACGCCGACTTCGCTCGCCATGATCAACCTGTCATCGCTCGTCACCCAGTAACGACTCGGTCGCAGTCCGTTGCGATCGAGCACCGCACCGATGACCGTTCCGTCGGTGAAGGCGACGCTCGCCGGGCCGTCCCACGGCTCCATGAGCGCCGAGTGGTAACGGTAGAAATCACGCTTCAGCGGATCCATCGCGTGGTTGTTCTCCCACGCCTCGGGAATCATCATGAGCACCGCGTGCGGCAGCGAACGTCCGCCGAGGTGCAAGAGTTCGAGCACCTCGTCGAAGCTCGCCGAGTCGGAGCCGCCGACGGTGCACACGGGAAATGCGCGCTCGACACCTTCGATGACGTCGCTGCGCACGAGCGCCTCACGGGTGCGCATCCAATTGCGGTTGCCCTGAACGGTGTTGATCTCGCCGTTGTGTGCGATGTAGCGGTACGGGTGAGCCAGCGGCCACGACGGAAACGTGTTCGTGCTGAATCGGCTGTGCACGAGGGCGAGCGCGGATTCGAAGTCGTCGGCAGCGAGATCGGGGAAGAACTCCCCCAACTGCGGCGTCGTGAGCATGCCCTTGTACACGAGCGTGCGCGCCGACAACGACGGGAAGTACGTGCGCAACTCGGCGGGCAGTTCGTGCTCGATCCGCTTGCGCAGCACGAACAGTTTGCGGTCGAGCGCCACGTCGCGAGCGCCACCGGGATCGGAGACGAACATGTGGGAGAAGCGCGGCATCACCGATCGGGCACTGCGACCCAGGCAGTCGGGTGACACCGGAACGTCGCGCCAACCGAGAAGTGCGAGGTGCTCTTCGGCGACGATGCGCGCCACATGCTCCATCGCTTTTTCTGCCAGTACGTCGTCGGACGGCAGGAACGCGAGTCCCACGCCGTAGGCACCGCGTCGCGGAAGGACGATGCCCGCCACGCGCCGCAGGAATCGGTCGGGGACTTGAACGAGCACACCTGCACCGTCGCCGGTGTCGGGTTCGGCACCGGTCGCACCGCGGTGTTCCATGTTGCACAGGGCACCCAAACCCGTGACGACGATGTCCCGCGACACACGACCCTTGATGTCGACGACGAACGACACGCCGCACGCGTCATGTTCGAAGCGCGGGTCGTACAGGCCGCGCGCACGCGGCAGGTCATGCAACATGTGTCGTCCTCGTTGTCCTGATGGACTGTCGTCGGTGAACTGATGTAGGCGCTATCGGCGCAACTACCCGGGACGACGCTGGCCCGACGTCTTCATGTTACGGCAGCACCCGCACCGAGCGGCGGGCTCGGCGGCGGATTCAGCCGGCTCAGTGGGCCGGGTCGACGAACCGGGCCGGGCGTTTTTCGAGGCTCGCGAGCACCGCCTCGCGCTGATTGGGGGTGTTCACGAGCGATACAATGAGTTCGCGCTCGCGGACAAGGTGCCGTGACGCGTCGCTCGCGGGACCGCGCAGGAGGGCCTTTGCGGCGCGAACGGCGTCGGGGCTGCGCCCAGCGATCTCGCCTGCGAGAGCGAGGGCCGTCGACCGCGGATCGTCGGCGAGTCGCGTGACGAGACCGATGCGCTCGCCTTCGCGGGCGTCGATGATGCGTGCCGTGTACACGAGCTCACGAATGGCGTCGTCTCGCACGAGCCCGCGCATGTGGAGGGTGCCCGCCATGTCGGGAATGATCCCCCAGTGCACTTCGCGCAACGACAACTGCGTATCGGGATGGGCGATGCGCACATCGGCACCGAGAGCGATCTGAATTCCGGCACCGAGTGCGTGACCTTGCAGCGCCGCCACGACGGGTACGGGAAGCATCTGCCACACGCGACACACGTATTGTGCAAGGTGGGTGTCACCGTCGACGACGATCGTTCCGGGACCCGCCGAATCGTCGTCCGTGCCGTGCGGATCGAATCGCGCCGACGGGTTGCCCGCTCCCAGCGTTGCAAATGCAGCGAGGTCGAGCCCCGCACAGAACGACGTGCCCTCGCCCGACAGGACGACGACGCGCGCGCTGCGATCGTCGAGCAGTGATGCACCGGCCCGGGCGAGTGCACGGAACATGGCTGCGTCGAGTGCATTGCGCTTCTCCGGCCGGTCGAGTCGCACCTCGACGACGCCATCGTCATGTCGCTCGGTACGCACGCCACCTGCTTCTGCGACGCGATCTGCACGCTTGGTCACTGCCACCCCCGGCGCTGCCACCGTCGCTCACGTGCGACGGCGCAACGTGCCACACTCTGTCACATGACCAACCATCCCCGTCTCCACCTCGACGCCGACGAGCTGCTCACGACGACCCGCAGCGTGCGCAAGCGGCTCGACTTCGACCGGCCCGTTCCGCGCAGCGTCGTCGAGGAGTGCCTGCAGCTCGCACTCCAAGCACCGACCGGATCGAACAATCAGGGATGGCACTGGATCGTCGTCGAGGATCCGGCCAAGAAACTCGCACTGCGCGATATCTACCGGGACAACTTCGCCCTCTACGCGGCGTCACCGCGACCGCAACGAGCCGACGACGACATACGCGCGCAGCGGATGAACAAAGTCGTCGACTCGGCCCTGTACCTCGCCGAGCACTTCCACCGCGCGCCACTGCTCGTCATCCCCGCCATCGAGGGTCGCCTCGACAACCTGCCGTCATTCGCGACGGCGTCGATGTGGGGCTCACTGTTACCGGCGACCTGGAGCTTCATGCTCGCGCTGCGCGAGCGGGGACTCGGTAGTGCATGGACGACGATTCATCTCATGAACGACGGCGAGCGCAAGGCCGCCGAACTGCTCGGCATCCCCTACGAGTCGATCACCCAGGGCGGCCTCTTCCCGGTCGCGTACACCAAGGGCACCGACTTCAAACCCGCGGCACGACTCCCCCTCGACAGCGTTCTGCACTGGGATCGCTGGTAGGGCGACTCAGGCGTCGCGGTCCGTCAGTCGACGAGGCGCAGCCCTGTCGGCGCGATCGAATGCGCAACCGAGGGCAGCTCGACGACGAACGACGTGCGGTGGCCCGGAAACACGTGTTCGGAGAAGAGCACGACGCGACCCTTCACGTCGCGGGTCGTGCGCTCGCAGCGAAGCACCGGTGAACCCGCCCTCACCCCGAGCAGTTTCGCTTCGTCCGCCGTCGCGGCATCGGCGGCGATCGTTTGCGTTGCACCGCGCAGCGGCACGTCGATGAGTTCGTAGAAGGAACTGCGCTCGACATCGCTGCGCGACAGCCGGCGGCCGATGTCCTCGGGACACCACACCGTGACGACGGCAAACGGTTCTCCGTCTGCGAGGTTGACACGCTTCACGCGAAGAACGTCGTCCACGGCGAGAAGCGCAGCGATGCGCTTCGGCGCGCGCTCGAAGGCGAAGTCGAGCACGCGACGCGCACTGCGCACACCCGCTGCCGACAACTGCTCCTCGATCGTTCCGAGTCGGCCGAGCACCTGCGGCGTCGCACCGGTGACGAGCGTCCAGCCCAACCCCTGCCGCGACGCGACGAGACCCTCGTCGCGGAGTGTTTCGAGCGCGCGACGGATCGTCACCCGACTCGCGGCAAATTGGTCGGACAACTCGGATTCACTCGGAAGAATCGCGGCACCGGAATAACGACCCTTGGCGATGCGTTTGCGCAGAGCGTCGGCAATGTCGACGTAACGAATCGATCGGGTGGGAGCGGAGCGACGACGAGCAGCCATGGCGGAGAAGTTGCGTCGCGAAGCCAACAACACCACCGGAGTCATCGGCTTCACTTGTACGCAACCTGTATGCTACGCGCATGACCGTCAGCGCCAACACGCCACTCGACCTCGTCAATGCGGTGTACGACCGCCTCCCCGAAATCGTGGAACTCGCCCGCACGCGACTGAATCGACCGCTCACCCTGACGGAGAAGATCCTCGTCAATCACCTCGTCGATCCGCAGGGCCAGGAGCTCGAGCGCGGTCGCAGTTACGCCGATTTCAACCCCGATCGCGTCGCAATGCAGGACGCCACCGCACAGATGGCACTGCTCCAGTTCATGACCGCCGGTCTGCCGACGACGGCGGTACCGAGCACGGTGCACTGTGACCACCTGATCCTTGCGAAGATCGGGGCAAAGATCGACCTCGGCGTCGCCGTCGACACGAACAAGGAGGTCTACGACTTCCTGCGCAGCGTCTCGGCGAAGTACGGCATCGGCTTCTGGGGGCCGGGCAGCGGCATCATCCACCAGGTCGTGCTCGAGCACTACGCATTCCCGGGCGGAATGATGATCGGCACCGACAGCCACACGCCGAACGCCGGCGGACTCGGCATGGTCGCCATCGGTGTCGGTGGTGCCGATGCCGTCGACGTCATGACGGGATTCCCCTTCAACGTGCGCTGGCCGAAGGTCATCGGCGTGAAGCTCACCGGCTCGTTGTCGGGATGGTCGAGCCCCAAGGACGTCATCCTCGAAGTCGCCCGCGTCCTCGCGGTCGAAGGTGGAACCGGTGCGATCGTCGAATACTTCGGCCCGGGTGCCGATTCGATTTCGGCGACCGGCAAGGCGACGATCTGCAACATGGGTGCCGAAATCGGCGCGACGTGCAGCGTGTTCGGCTACGACGACCACATGGCGCAGTATCTGCGTGCCACCGGTCGCACCGAGATCGCCGCCGCAGCCGACAAGGTGCGTGAGCACCTCCGTCCCGACGAGGGTGCGCAGTACGACCGCATCGTCGAGATCGATCTGTCGACGCTCGCGCCGCTCGTCAACGGGCCCCACTCGCCCGATCGCGCGCACCGCGCCGGCAAGGATCTCGGCAGCGCGGCGAAGGAGAACGCGTGGCCGCTCGAGATTTCCTCCGCACTCATCGGCAGTTGCACGAACTCGAGCTACGAGGATCTCACCCGCGTTGCGTCGATCGCCCGCCAGGCCGCCGCAAAGGGACTGAAGGCGAAGACCGAACTGCTCATCACGCCCGGTTCCGAGCAGATTCGCGCGACCATCGAGCGCGACGGCATCCTCGCCGATCTCGAGGCAATCGGTGCCACGGTGCTCGCCAACGCGTGCGGCCCGTGCATCGGTCAGTGGGAACGCGCCAAGGAAATCACCGACAAGCCGAACACCATCGTCAACTCGTTCAACCGCAACTTCCCGAAGCGCAACGACGGATCGGCGAACACGCTGAGCTTCGTCACGAGCCCCGACACGGTGCTCGCTCTCGCTCTCGCGGGACGCCTCGACTTCAACCCCGCCACCGACACGATCACCGCGCCGGACGGCAGCGAAGTGAAGCTCACCGCGCCGACGGGTGAAGTGTTGCCGCAGAAGGGTTACGACCCGGGCGAGAACACGTTCACCGCACCGCCTGCGGACGGATCGAAGATCACCATCCAGGTCTCGCCGTCGAGCGATCGTCTGCAGCTCCTTGAGCCGTTCCCCGCGTGGGACGGCAAGGACTACGTCGAGCTCCCCATCCTCATGAAGGCGAAGGGCAAGTGCACCACCGACCACATCTCGGCGGCCGGCAAGTGGCTGACCTATCGCGGTCACCTCGAGAACATCTCGGGCAACTTGTTCCTAGGTGCGGTGAACGCGTTCAACGACGCCGTCGGAGAAGGTCTCGACATCACGGACGGTCAGCGACGCTCGTATCCCGAGATCGCGAAGCGATACAGCGCGGCGGGCATCCGCTGGTGCGCAATCGGCGACCAGAACTACGGCGAAGGCTCGTCACGCGAACACGCGGCGATGGAGCCGCGTTTCCGTGGCGGCGTCGTCATCTTCGCCCGCTCGTTCGCCCGCATCCACGAAACGAACCTGAAGAAGCAGGGACTCGTGCCGTTGACGTTCGCCGATCCGAAAACGTACGACCTCATCGAAGAGAACGATCGAATCAGCGTGCTCAATCTGCCGCCGGTTCCCGACACGCCGGTGAAGTGCCGCATCACGAAGCCCGACGGTCGCACGATCGAGTTCGAGGCGACGCACACGTTCAGCCCCGAGCACGTCGAATGGTTCAAGGCCGGCAGCGCACTCAACATCGTCCGACAGAAAGTCGGACGAAAGTAGACGCGTCCGACAAAAGGGAGAGGCCCCGCCTGGGCGGGGCCTCTGCAACCTTGCCGCTCGGATGGGGGACCCGAGATGGGCTGATGCGATCCGACATGGGGGACGTCGGAGATCGCGTTGTGACTCCATGATGCGGCATGATCCACTCAACAGTCAAGACGAAGGAGCAGATACTCACTATCGTTTTTGCCGATAGCGTCCCCCGCGTGACGTTGCTTGCTCTCACTCCCCGCCACCTGGAGATCCTCGTGGCCGTCGATGAACACGGGTCCATTTCTGCTGCCGCACGGGCGCTCGACACCGTGCAGAGCAACGTCTCGGCACACCTCGCGCGCCTCGAGACCGAAGTCGGAGCAACTCTCTTCGATCGCTCCTCGGGGCGTCTCACCGACCAGGGAACCCTCGTTCTCGCTCGCGCGCGAAGAATCCTCGGTGAGTTCGCCGACCTGGCCGCCGACATCCCCGATAACGATGCACCGCTCAGCGGAGACGTCCGGCTTGCTTGCATCGGGACGACGGCGCGTTGGTTGATGCCCCGTCTACTCCCCCGGGTCGCCGCCGCACACCCCGCCGTACACGTGACGATCTTTGAAGCGGGGACTTCGAGCCTGCTGCCGCGGCTCGTCGACGGTGACTTCGATGCCGCGATCGTGCACCTCCCCGTCGAGGAACCCGAACTCGAGGTCGCACCGCTGTTCGCAGAAGACCTCATGTTGCTCGTGCACGAAAAGCACGAGTGGTCGTCTCGCGAGTCGATCACCATCGCCGAGTTGTCACAACATCCCGTACTGCTTCCGCCGCGCGGGAGCGCGATGCGCCGCATCCTCGAGCGTGCTGCGGCGACACAGCGCTGCACGCTGACGCCGCAGGCCGAAATCGACGGCGTGCGACTGCTCACGTCGCTCGCCTTCGACGGCTTCGGCCCCGCGGTCGTGCCCGCGACGGCGATCCCCAACTGGTTGAAGGGTGAGTTTCGCCGCGTGGCGATTCCCGACCTGCCGCGTCGCGCCGTTGGCTGGGCGCAGCGACGTCGCCCAGCACCGAACCGCCAAGTGCGCGCCGTGAAGAACATGGCCGTCGACATCATTGCGCGCAGCGGTCCGCGGCAACCCGGAGTTCACGTCGGTAATGACGCGTTTCCGCTCGCGCGACGCTGACTGTCGTCACGCAAGCGGCGAGGTCTAGTCTCGCTGCGTGACCTTCACAGACGAAGGCGTGCGCCTCCAGAACAAGGTTCCGGGCGCCGCCAGTGCACGGGTGCGCAGTCTGCCGCACGGCGATCGCAGCGTCGTATGGGTCGAAGTCGAGGACTCGATCCACAAGGGAGCCCTCTCGGCAGAGGCATCCCACGTCATCACGAAAGCCACGGTGACCGCCCTCGAGAAGCGCCTCCCGCTCGTTTTGTGCATCGCGTCGTCGGGTGCCGACATCGTCGAGGGCATCCCCGCGTTGCACGGCTGGGGGCAGGCCGCACGTGCAATCAGCGACTGCTCAGGGATGGTGCCAACCATCGCCATCGTGAACGGCCCCGCCGTGTCCGGACCGGCCCTTCTCATCGGGCTGTGCGACGTGGTCGTCATGACGAAGGCGTCATACGCATTCGTCGCCGGGCCGACGATGGTTGCGCAGTTCACGGGCATCAGCGTCAGTAACGAAGAGCTCGGCGGTGCCGACTCGCACATGCGACACAGCGGCGTCGCCTGTTTCATCGCCGACGACGTCGCGGGTGCAGTCGAGTACGTCGAAGACGTTCTCACGTACCTTCCGTCGCATGTCGACGAGATGCCGGAACACATTGCAAGCCTCGACCCCGTTGACAGGCTCGTTCCCGAAGCGGGCGCGCTCATTCCGCCGACGTCGACGGGGAGTTACGACGTGCGCGACGTCATCGCAGCGATCGTCGACGACGGCGTCTTCCTCGAACCGCGGGCTCGATGGGCGAACAACGTCGTCACCGCTTTTGCGAGCATCGGCGGGCAGCCCGTCGGCATCGTCGCCAACCAGCCGCTCGCCCTAGCCGGAACGCTCGACATCCCCGCATCCCAGAAGGCCGCGCGGTTCGTTGCGCTCTGCGACGCATTCAACCTGCCGCTCGTCACCCTCGTCGATACACCGGGCTTCTACCCCGGCAAGGATCTCGAGTGGCGCGGAATGATCCGCCACGGTGGGCAACTCGTCTTCGCGTACGCGCGGGCGACCGTACCGCGAATCTGCGTCATCCTGCGCAAGAGCTACGGCGGCGCATACATCGTCATGGACTCGAAAAAGATGGGCAATGACGTCTGCCTGGCGTGGCCCGTGGCCGAACTCGCGGTCATGGGTGCAGGACAGGCTGCGGCCATCCTCCAGCGTCGCGCCACCCCCGAGGAGCGCGTCGCTTTCGAGAAGGATTACACCGAGCGACTCCTCAATCCGTACGTCGCCGCCGAGCGCGGGTTCGTCGACGCCGTCATCGAACCCGCCGAGACGCGTCGCGAGATCGCGGGTGCACTGGCCATGCTCGCCGACAAGCGCGAGCGACTCCCCGCGCGAAAGCACGACAATTCCCCGCTGTAGGTCGACGACTAGCGTGGTCACGTCGGGAGAGGAAGCTCCCGGCAACGACATGGGATCCGGGAAGGAAAGGCCTCACGATGGCTGAAACGATCACGATCATTGACGACCGCACGGGGAAAAAAGTCACCATCCCGATCGTGGATGACACTTTCGCATCGACCGGATTGCGCGAACTCGATCCCAACCTGAGGATGTACGACCCCGCGTACTTCTCCACCGCCGCGTGCCGTTCGGCGATCACGTACCTCGACGGTGACGCCGGCATCCTCCGCTACCGCGGTTACCCCATCGAACAACTCGCCGAAAAATCGACTTTCCTCGAGGTTGCGTACCTCCTCCTCAACGGCGAACTGCCGAACCAGGCCCAGCTGGCGCAATGGAAGCACGACGTCACTCACCACACGATGATTCACGAGAACATGCGCAAGCGGTTCGTCGACGGATTCCACTACGACGCCCATCCGATGGGCATGTTCGTCTCGGCCCTCGCCGCTCTCGGCACCTTCTATCCCGGCGCCAAGGACGTGTTCGACGACGACACGCGCAACAAGCAGATCCTGCGCCTCATTGCAAAGACACCGACGATCGCGGCAATGTGTTACCGCTTCAGCACGGGTCTGCCCTTCGTTTCGCCGAACAACTCGCTCGACTTCGCGGCGAACTTCCTCAACATGATGTTCCGCATCGGTGACGACTTCTCCGTCGACCCCGTGCTCGCCAAGGCGATGGACCTGCTGTTCATTCTCCACGCCGATCACGAGCAGAATTGCGGCACCACCGCGATGCGTGTCGTTGCGTCGTCAAACGCCGACCCGTACAGCGCCGCCGCTGCGGCGTCGTCGGCCCTCTACGGTCCGCTGCACGGCGGGGCGAACGAAGCAGTCGTGCGCATGCTCGCCGAGATCGGCACCATCGACAACGTGCCGGCGTTCATCCAGTCGGTGAAGGACGGCAAGGGCCGGCTCATGGGCTTCGGTCACCGCGTGTACAAGAACTACGACCCACGCGCCAAGATCATCAAGAAAGCGGCATGCGACGTGTTCGAGCGCACCGGCAAGAATCCGTTGCTCGATATCGCGCTGAAACTCGAAGAGGTTGCACTGAGCGACGACTACTTCGTGAAGCGCAAGCTGTACCCGAATGTCGACTTCTACTCGGGCCTCATCTACCAGGCCCTCGGTTTCCCCGTCGACATGTTCACCGTGCTGTTCGCCATCCCCCGCACCGCGGGTTGGCTGGCGCACTACGCCGAACTGTTGAAAGATTCCGAGCAGAAGATCAGCCGGCCGCGCCAGTTGTACACGGGCGCCGCCGAACGCGATTACGTGCCGATGTCGGCGCGCAAGTAGCGACTACGACGTCATCTTCTGCTGGAGTCGGCGATCGATCGCCGAGAGGAACTCCTCGGTCGTCAACCACGGCTGATCCTTCGCGATGAGCAACGCGAGGTCCTTCGTCATCTCCCCGGCCTCGACCGCCTCGATACACACCTGCTCGAGCGTGTCGGCGAACTCCGTCACCTTCGGCGTATTGTCGAGCTTGCCGCGGTGCGCAAGACCCCTCGTCCAGGCGAAGATCGACGCGATCGGGTTCGTCGAGGTTTTCTTGCCCGCCTGGTGATCGCGGTAGTGGCGCGTGACGGTGCCGTGCGCCGCCTCGCTCTCGAGCACCCGACCGTCGGGCGTCGTGAGCACCGACGTCATGAGGCCCAGTGAACCGAAGCCCTGAGCGACGACGTCGGACTGCACGTCACCGTCGTAGTTCTTGCATGCCCACACGTAGCCGCCCTCCCAGCGCAACATGCACGCGACCATGTCGTCGATGAGGCGGTGCTCGTACGTGAGACCCTGCTTGTCGAACTCGGCTTTGAACTCGGCGTCGAAGACCTGCTGGAAAAGGTCCTTGAACTGCCCGTCGTAGGCCTTGAGGATCGTGTTCTTCGTGCTCAGGTACACCGGGTACTTGCGCTGCAATCCGTAGTTGAACGAGGCGCGGGCGAAGTTGCGGATCGACTCGTCGTAGTTGTACATGCCCATGGTGACGCCGGAGCCCTTGAACTTGGCGATCTCCATTTCGACGGGCTTGCCGCCGTCGTCGGGGACGTACGTGAGGGTGACGGTACCGGGACCGGGAACCTTCCAGTCGGTGGCACGGTACTGGTCGCCGTGCGCGTGACGGCCGATGACGATCGGCTTCGACCAGTTCGGCACGAGACGCGGCACGTTGCGGATGATGATCGGCTCGCGGAACACGACGCCATCGAGGATGTTGCGGATCGTGCCGTTCGGCGACTTCCACATCTTCTTCAGGTTGAACTCCTTCACGCGCGCTTCGTCGGGGGTGATGGTCGCGCACTTCACTCCGACACCGTGCTTGAGGATGGCGTTCGCGGAATCGATCGTCACTTGATCGTCGGTCTTGTCGCGGTACTCGATGCCGAGGTCGTAGTAGTCGAGCTCGATGTCGAGGTACGGGAAGATGAGCCGGTCCTTGATGAACGCCCAGATGATGCGGGTCATTTCGTCGCCGTCGAGGTCGACGACGGGTGTTGCTACTTTGATTTTCGCCATACTTGTATCCTACTTGTCTATGGACTGCGGGTGGGACTCCCGACAGCAGGAATTGCGCGCCCGCGCCCGTGACGTCGCTCGTACGGGCGTCGAACGTTACGGGCGGTGGAACGATTCATGGATCAACGGCAACGTGCGGGAGTTCTCGCGTGAACTCGCCGCTGCGGGGTTCGTCGGCATGACCTGGCCTCGTGAATTCGGTGGGGGCGGGCACCCGCCCATCGATCGACTCATCGTCGGCGAGGAGCTCATTTCGGCGGGTGCACCGGTCGGGGGCATGTGGTTCGCCGACCGACAGATGGGTCCAGCGCTCATCGCATTCGGCACCGACGAGCAACGCCGACGCTTCCTGCCGGGAATCCTCGCCGGTGAATCAACATGGTGCATCGGAATGAGCGAGCCCGATGCGGGTAGCGACCTTGCGAACCTCGCCACGACGGCGGTACGCGACGGTGACGACTGGGTGATCAACGGCTGCAAGGTGTGGACGAGCTTCGGCGAAGTCGCCGACTACTGCTACCTCATTTGTCGCACGTCGCACGGCGCCGCGCCGCACCACGGCATCAGCGAGATCATCGTGCCGATGAACACTCCCGGCATCACCGTACGTCCGATCCGCGACATGACCGGCAACGAACACTTTTGCGAGGTGTGGTACGACGACGTACGTGTCCCGGCGACGAACCTCGTCGGCGCCGAGGGCGGTGCGTTCCGCCAGACGATGCGCCAACTCGAGCACGAGCGCGGCGGTATCGATCGCCTCGTGTCGAACCACGCCCTGTTCGTGCGGGCAAAAGAGCTCGCCAACCGTCGCGACCCCCTCGTGCGCCAGGACATCGCCCGACTGGAAACGATGTACACGATCGGGCGGCTGCTCGTCATTCGCGAAGCCCTGGGCCAGGCGCCGACGGGATTTTCTGCGGCAACGAAGTGCGCCTGCACCGAACACGAACAGGCCGTGGCCTCGTTCGTCGCCCGAATCTTTGGACCCGCGGCGCTCTTGTGGGACGACATCGGCCGCGGCGTCTGTTACGCGCCGGCATATACGATCATGGGCGGCACGTCGAACGTGATGCGCAATATCGTCGCCGAGCGCGCACTCGGCCTGCCCCGATAGCCCGAGACGGTAGTTTGCGGACGTGGCCACCGATCCGCTGACGCTGAGCTCGCGGATCCTCGACTCGGGCGTGATCGACGAGGCGGTCAACCGCGTCGGCGGATCACTCTGGGAACTGCGCGATGATCTCGCCGTCGTCGAGGGATTCAGCCACACCATCGTCCTGCGTACCGAGGACGGCCTCGTGTGTTTCGACACATCGGGCGTGAACGGCGGCGCCGCAGCCGTGGCAGGCGTAAGCGCGTGGTCGACGAAACCCGTCTCGCACCTCGTGTACACGCACGGACATGCCGATCATGTCGGCGGAAGCCATGCCTTTCGCAGCGCGGCCCGAGATTCGGGACACCGGGTGCCGACCGTCGTCGCCCACCACGGCGTTCTCGCGCGACTCGACCGCTACGCGGCAACGAGCGATTTCAACCTGCTCATCAACCAGCGACAGTTCGGTGGCATCCGTCCGGGCACGGGCCTGCACATCGGCGCCGAAGGCGATGCGCCGACGTTTCTGCCGTCCGACACGATGCGACCCGACATGACCTTTCATGACGTCCTCGAACTGACGGTGGGCAACGACCGCATCGAGCTGCACCATGACCGCGGTGAAACCGACGACCACTTGTGGGCGTGGCTGCCCGAGCGACGATGGCTCATGTGCGGCGACTTCTTCACGTGGTTGTTTCCTAATGCCGGAAACCCACAGAAGGTGCAGCGGTATCCGCTCGAGTGGGCGCGAGCGTTGCGGCGCATGGCGGCGGTGCAACCCGAATTGCTGCTGCCGGCGCACGGACTCCCCATCGAGGGACGCGAGCGCATCGCGGTCGCACTCGACAACGTTGCGCGCGCACTCGAGGACCTCGTCGGTGCGGTGCTCTCGATGATGAACGCCGGCGCGTCACTCGACGACATCGTGCACACGGTGCGTGTTCCCGACGACATGCTCGCTCTTCCCTATCTGCGACCGTTCTACGACGAGCCCGAGTTCGTCGTGCGCAACATCTGGCGCCTGTACGGCGGTTGGTGGGACGGCGCAGCATCGCGTCTGAAGCCGGCACCCGATGCGGTGCTCGGGCGCGAGGTCTCCGCACTTGCAGGCGGTGCCGACGTGCTCATCGCGCGTGCCAAGGGCATCGCCGAGGACGGAGATCTGCGGCTCGCCTGTCACCTTGCCGACTTCGCCGCGTGGGCCGCACCCGACGACACCGCCATCCACGAGCGCCGTGCCCAGATCTACAAGATGCGCCGCGATGCAGAATCGTCGCTCATGGCGAAGGGCATCTACATGGCCGCCGCGCGGGATTCCGAGCGCGTCGTTCGCGACCACAGCTGAGTGGGTCGCCGCCGCGCGAGGCGATCTTCGGTGGGCGTGACGGGACTCGAACCCGGGACCTCCACCATGTCAAGGTGGCGCTCTAACCAACTGAGCTACACGCCCGAAAGCGACGTCAGCCTACAAGGCGCGCAGTCGCAGTGAGACTTCGTTGGCCAACAGCCGGCCTGCACGGGTGAGTACGAGGCGATCCCCCGCCACGCTGACGAGACCCTCGAATGCGCGCAAATCATCGTCGCTCAGCGCGCCGAGCGGTACACCGTCGCGGGTGCGCAGAGCCAACTGGAGACGCTCGATCGCTCGGGTGGCGCCGTCGAGAATCTCATGACTCGACTCGGGCGACACGCCGCCCGTCACGAGTTCGACGTACCGGTCGGGCGTACGCACGTTCCATGCCCGCCGTCCGTTGCTGTGCGAATGTGCCGCGCTGCCGAAGCCGGCGTAGTCGCCGCCGCTCCAGTACACCGCGTTGTGCCGACACTCGTGGCCGGGGAGCGCCCAGTTCGAAATTTCGTAGTTGCCGAGCCCCGCGGCACCGAGCAGGTCGTCTACCCGCTCGTACTTGTCGGCAAGGTCGTCATCGTCGGGGTGACGCGCGGGTGCCGTGGCGAGGACCGTTCCCGCCTCCACCGTGAGTCCGTATGCAGAGACGTGCGGTACGTCGAGAGCAACGATCGTCGATACGGTTCGCGTCCAGTCGTCGAGTGTCTCGCCCGCGGCACCGTAGATGAGATCGACGTTGAACGTTTCGAGACCCGATTCGTGTACCGCTTCGATCGCAGTGAGCACGTTGCGCGGAACGTGCGTTCGACCGAGGGACACGAGGACGTGGTCGGCCGTCGACTGTACGCCGATACTCACGCGGTTGATACCACCGGCACGGTACGTCGCAAGGAGCGAGGCAGTGACGTCGTCGGGATTGCACTCGACGGTGCACTCGGCATTGTGCGTACGGGGAATTTCCGCCAGAACGTCGACGAGCAACGACGGATCGACCCTCGTCGGAGTACCACCGCCAACGAACAGCGTTCGCACGGGTGTGAGACCGGCGTCGCGTGCGCCACGGATCTCGGTGCGCAAAGCGGCCATGTAAGCATCGATGAGATGGTCACGATCGGTGAACGTGGCAAAGGCGCAGTAATCACACTTGTGACGGCAGAACGGTATGTGTACGTACGCACCCGTTCCGATTTCACCCGCGGGAGCGCGAGTCGACCAAGTCACACCGACTCGGCTACGCGGTTGGCGGCACGAAAACCAACCCGAGGCTGGCGAGCCGCGCCGGCACTTCGTCGACGCTCACCTCGAGCATGACCGCAATGGCACGGATGTCGTGTGCCCGCACGGTGATCACCTTGCCGTTGAAGTCCTGGCGCTGCACCTGGATCATGCGCAGGAACTTTTCGAGCATCGAAAACTGCGCACCCTGCATCTGGCCGAGCTTGGCGACATCGATTCGCAACTTGCCCTGCGATTCCCCACTGCCGGGTGCGACGTCACGAACGTCGCGGGGCAGCAACTGGTCGATCGGTACGCCGTAGAACCGGGCGAGACGTTCCATGCGCGGAAGCGACAAGGCCCGCTCGCCACGCTCGTAGGCACCGAGCACCGACGCCTTGAACTCCTGGCTCGACTTCGTTTCGACGTCGGTGAGCGCCATGTTCTTTTGCAGCCGGATCGACCGCAGGCGCTCGCCGACCGACCGGTTGAACGGCGATGATTCGTCGTCGATGTCAGCCATTGCGTTGGAGTCCCGTCGTGGATCGAACGGCTGACGCCGATCGTGAGTGACCGAGCAGCGTCGCCGCCACCAGTGTTGCAGTCTCGGCGCGCAGGATCGTGTCACCGAGCGATACTCGGGGAATGTCGTTGCGCACCTCCCCTGGGTCGAAACCGCCCTCGGGTCCGACGATGACGAGTCGCGATGACTCCCCGAGTTCGCTGCCATCGGGATCGGCGACGGCGGCACCGGGGCGTGCGCACACGTCGGACAGCGATGCAAACTCCTCGACGACGGGCAGTCGCGTGCGGCGCGACTGCATCGCTGCCTCGCGTGCGACGCGTCGCCACTTGTCGAGTTGCTTGTCGAGCCGCTCACCCGACCACTTGACGATCGCGCGGCGCGTGGGAAGGAGCGGAACGATGCAGTCGACGCCGAGTTCCGTGAGCTTCTGTACGGCCCACTCGGGTCGGTCGCCCTTCACGGGCACGAAGGCGACGGCGATCTCGTACGCCGGACGTGGTTCGTGGTGAACGCCCGGGTCTTCACTCGAGCCGACGACGAGCGCACTTCGCGACCACTCGACGAGACGCCAGTTTCCGATTCCGTCGCTGCACGACACCACTTCTCCGTCGCGCAGACGCAACACCTTCGCCAGGTGATGCTCGTCGTCGGGTGCGAGTCGCGGTGCGATGATGTCATCGACGAAGACGTGCGCCGCGGACGTGCGCAACACTTCGTTCACCCGAACACCGCCGTCACGAGAAAGCCGACTTGATCTTCGACAACAAGCTCTCGTCGGCGGCGACGTCCTCGCCGCGACTCTCTGCGAAGCGGCGCAGGAGATCGCGCTGTTCGGAAGTGAGATCGGTCGGTACTTCGACGGCGATCCTTGCGCGCAGATCACCCCTGCCGCGCGAACGACCGGACGCTGCGAGTCGAGGTACGCCGCGGCCGCGCAGGATGAATTCGCGTCCGTGTTGCACGCCGGCCGGAACGACGAGCTCTTCGTCGCCATCGAGCGTCGGGAGCGTGAGCGTTGTACCCAATGCCGCCTGCGCGAGCGACACGACGACGTCGGTGACGAGATCGTCGTCCTCGCGACGGTAACGGTCGTGGTCGGCGACCCGGAGATGCACGTAGAGGTCGCCCGTTGCCCCGCCGCGCGGACCGGCCGCACCCCGGCCTCCGAGGCGCAAGGTCTGTCCACTGGCGATACCGGCCGGAATCTCGACGGTGAGCGATCGTTCGGTGACGGTGCGACCCTCACCGCGACACGCACGGCACGGCGTCGCGACGATCTCACCGAGCCCGTTGCAACGACTGCACGGACTTGCCGTCACCATCTGTCCGAGCATGCTCTGACGCACGCGACGCACCTGACCGGTGCCGCGACACTCGCTGCACTGCTGCGGCGCGGTTCCTGCCAGCGCACCGGAGCCGGCGCAGTCGTCACATCGCACCGCGGTGCGCACGGACACCTCGTGTTCGCAGCCGAACACGGCTTCTTCGAAACTTACGTCGGCGACGACTTCGATGTCCTGTCCGCGCGGCGGTCCGGTCGGACCCTGGCGCGCACCGAACGGAGATCCACCGCCGAAGAACGCATCGAAAATGTCGCCGAAGCCCGCGGTGAACGGATCGCCACCTGCCGACCCGGAGCCACCGACCCCGGCTTCACCGAATTGGTCGTAGCGGGCCCGCGACTGCGGATCACTGAGCACCTCGTAGGCGCGACTCACTTCCTTGAATTCCTCCTCCGCGGACGGATTGTTCGGATTCGCATCGGGATGCAACTCGCGTGCCCGCTTGCGATAGGCCCGCTTCAACTCGTCGGCAGACGCGCCCCGACCGACACCGAGCAGTTCGTAAAAATCACGGGCCATGATCAGCCCTCCGACAGTCGACGGCCGAGCTGGTCACCGACCACCTCGACGGTGGCCAGTGCCTGCGGATAGTTCATCCGCGTCGGGCCGAGCACACCCACGCTGCCGACCCGGGTGCCGTCGCGCACCACCGGCGCGATGACGACCGAGCACGCGCTCAACGGTTCGACGCCGTGCTCGGTGCCAATGGCAACGGACAGCCCTCGGTTGATGAGGTCGCGCACGAGTGACACGACGACGTACTGCTGCTCGAGGGTTTCGAGCACCTTTCGCACGACGTCAACGGCGTCGAAGGCGTGCGTGAGTGCCGACGCGCCGCCCACGAACACCGACTCGTCGGACTCGTGGCGCGGGAGCTTTGCCGCAACCGAGGCGGCGAGTGATTCGACGTCGACGTCGACGCCCTCTCCCGAACGGCGTTCGATCCGAACGTCGGCGATTGCCCGACCGACCATGGCTTCGGAGAGGCGACGGGACAGCGCCGCGATCTTGTCGTCGGTCATGGGTGCGGGAAACTCGACGTGCTGACTTTCGATGATGCCGTTGGACAGCACCGCCACGACCGTGCCGTGTCGCTCGGAGAGCCCGACCACCTGAACCGAGCGCACCTCGGCGCCGACGGCAGTCGGCCCGGTGACGACTGCGGTGTAATTCGTCATTTGCGACAGCAGCTGCGACGTGCGGTGCAACGTCTCTTCGAGACGGAACGACGCCGAATCGAAGAACGTTCCGACCCGCTCACGGCTTGCTGCATCGAGCCGGCCGACGTCGCGTGCGGTGAGATGGTCGACGTAGAAGCGGTAGCCCTTGTCGGTGGGAACTCGCCCCGCCGACGTGTGCGGTTGGGCGAGAAAGCCCTCCTGCTCGAGGTGCGCCATGTCGTTGCGAATCGTCGCGGGCGACACACTCAGCCCCGGGAGTTTGGCGACGTGACCCGACCCCACGGGTTGGCCCGTGGAGACGTAATGCTCGATCACGGCCCGAAGGATCGCGATCTTGCGGTCGTCGAGTGCCGAAACGCTCATGGGTGTGCTCTCAGGCTACCGATCACCGCCGTTGCGTCGTGAGCACGACGTCACACCGTCAGCGACGCGGTGCCGGTTTCTTGCGTGCCGTCGCTGATGCATCACTCGATGACGAACCGCTGACGATCTGGTAGCGGCGCAGGGATTCGTTGCGCTCTTCGGCGTGGTCGACGATCGGTGCCACGTACCCACCCGGAACGCCACCCGGTGCGAGATGCGGCTCGTGCACGAACCGGTCGGCGACGTCGGCGATTTCCGGCAGCCATGCGCGCACGTATTCTCCGTTCGGATCGAACTTCGCCGCCTGCATCGCCGGGTTGAAGATACGAAAGTACGGCGCCGCATCGGTACCCGTGCCGGCGGTCCATTGCCATCCGTGATTGTTCGACGCGATGTCACCGTCGACGAGGTGGCGCATGAAATGACGCGCACCCCACTGCCATGGCAGATGGAGGTCCTTCACGAGGAAACTCGCCACGATCATTCGCACGCGGTTGTGCATCCATCCGGTGGCGAGCAACTGACGCATGCCCGCGTCGACGATGGGATACCCCGTGCGCCCCGCACACCACGCCGCGAAGCGTTCCTGTGCGCGCGCATCGGTGTCGACGGGCATCGCATTCATCTTCGGTTGGAGGTTGTTCCATGCGGTGGCGGGTTGGTGATGGAGCACGTCCGCGTAAAACTCGCGCCAGCACAACTCGCTGCGGTAGTGGTCGTGGTTCGGATTCAGGTGCAACTCGGCGAGCAACTGGCGCGGGTGCAACGTGCCGAACCTCAGGTACGGCGAGAGCATGCTGCATCCGTCGCGATCGGGGTAATTGCGCTCCTCCTTGTACCGCGACAACGCATCGGCGGCGAAGTGTTCCCATCGCTGCCACGCTGCTGCCTCCCCGGCCGGAGGCAACTGTGCGTCAACGCGAGGATCGGCGGGAATGCCGTCACTGGCGACGTCGGGTGCGCCGCGCAGGTCGGGGTTCACCGGTGCCGACAGCGGTGCATGCCAGCCGACGGCATTCCATCCGCGCGAGAACGGGGTGAACACGGCATACGGCGTACCGTCGGGCTTGCGCACCGTGCCGGGCTGTACGGCATACGGCGTACCGACGCGCTCGAATCGCACCCCGATGGCCGAGAGTCGCTGCGCAACGTCGTCGTCGCGGCGCGAGCCGTACGGCGCGAAGTCGCCGCTCACCGTGACGAGATCGGCGCCAACGTCGCGCGCCACCTGCGCCACGACGTCGCGAGGATCACCGTGTCGCACGACGAGCGACCCGCCGAGTTGCTCATCGAGACCGCGCAGCGAGCGGTACATGAACGCCAGGCGTGCCGCGCCGGATCGCTCCAGGAACGTGGGGTCGAGCACGAAGAGCGGCGTCGTCGTGCCGTGTGCAAGAGCCGCGGCGAGTGCCGGGTGGTCGGCGACGCGCAGATCGCGACGGAACCACATCACCGCGGCGGACATGACGCGAACCTACCGCCAGCGAGCCGCAACGACTGCGACGCAGAGCAGACAAATGACCCCGCCGTACGCCATCGACCATTCGAGTGACACGTAGTCGGCGATGAGTCCGGTGATCGGGCCCCCGATCGGTGTACTGCCGAGGAACGCAACCGCTGTGAGGGCGAGCAGTCGACCGCGCATGTCGGGAGGAGATTCCTGTTGCGAAATGGCACTGCCGGCGGCGATCATTGCCGCGCCCGCGGCACCGAGCGGCAGACACAGGACGAGTGCCACGGCGAGGTTCGGCGCAAACGCAACGGCGATGTTGCACACGCCGAGCAGCAGCACGTTGCCGGCGAACCAGCGCAGGGAAACACGACCGAGACGCGCAGTAACGAGCGCACCGACGATGCTGCCGATCCCGGTGACCGTGAGCAGGTAGCCGAAAGCCGCGCCGGCACCCCACTTCACGTCGGCGAGCTTCGGGAACACGACCTGGTAGTTGAACGCGAACGTGCTGACGACGACGTTGACCGAGAACATCGTCGCAAGACGTCGGTTGTTGCGCACGAAACGCAGGACGTCACGTACGGGTGATCCTCCCGCGGGACGTTTCACCGCTGGAATCATCTCGCTGCGGCGCAGACCGACGACGCCCCAGATCATCGCCGCGAACGACACGCCGTTGATGATGAACAGCCAGGACGTGCCGAGCGGACCGATGAGCAGCGCGGCAAGGGCTGCACCGAAGACCCGCGACCCGGTCATGACGGCGGTGTTCAGCGACATGGCGTTGGCCACTTGATCGGTGGGTACGAGTTCGGTGATGAGTCCGCGCCGCGCGGGGTTGTCGATCGCGCCGACGACACCGAGGAAGAGCGACAACACGTAAACAATGGGAAGGCTCACCCACCCGGCGAGATCGAGCGCACCCAGCGTGAGTGCCTGCACGGCGAGGAGGACCTGCGTCCACAACATGATCGTGCGGCGGTCGTAGCGGTCGGCGAACGCGCCCGCCCACGTGCCGAGCAGCAGCATCGGCAGGAACTGGAATGCAACCGTGTAGCCGAGATCCGACGCCTTGCCGGTGAGTCGGTACACGAGGTACGCCGTGGCGGTCAGCTGCATCCACGACCCGATGCTCGACAGCAGCAGCCCGGTGAAGTACAGCCGCGGGTTGAAGAGCCGCAGCGAGCGGAACGTGCCGCCGCGCTTCACCGACTCGGCGCGCGCGTGAGAATCGAGTGCAGTGGCACCCGATGCGTCGGGAACGTCAGTCATCGAGCTTCAATGCCGAGATGAAAACGTCGCCGGGCACCTCGACTCGCCCGATCGCCTTCATCTTTTTCTTGCCTTCCTTCTGCTTCTCGAGCAGTTTGCGCTTGCGGGAGATGTCTCCGCCGTAACACTTGGCGAGCACGTCCTTGCGCTTCGCCTTCACCGTCTCGCGGGCGATGATCTTGCCGCCGATGGCCGCCTGGATGGGAACGTCGAACATCTGGCGCGGAATGAGCTCCTTCAACTTCTCGCACATGCGCTTGCCGTAGTCGTAGGCCTTGTCGCGGTGCACGATCGTGCTGAAGGCGTCGGCGGGTATGGCGTTGAGCCACATGTCGACGCGCACGAGGTCGGACTCGCGGTAGCCGTTCAACTCGTAGTCGAGGCTCGCATACCCCTGCGAACGGCTCTTGAGCTGGTCGAAGAAGTCGACGACCACCTCGGCGAGCGGAATGAGATAGTTCATCTCGACGCGTTCGGGTGACAGGTACTCGAGTTTCGTCATCTCGCCGCGGCGGGTCTGACAGAGATCCATGAGAGCACCCGTGTAGTCCTTCGGTGTGATGATGCTCACCTTGAAGAACGGCTCCTCGATCGAGGCGATGTTCACCGACGGCGGCAGCTCGCTCGGGTTCTCCACCACTTCGATCTCGCCGTCGGTCTTCATGACGCGGTATTGCACCGACGGTGCGGTGGCGATGAGCGCGAGGTTGAATTCGCGTTCGAGCCGCTCCTTCACGATTTCCATGTGCAACAACCCGAGGAAGCCGCAACGAAAACCGAATCCGAGGGCACCCGACGACTCGGGAACGTACGAGATCGATGCATCGTTGAGCTTCAACTTCTCGAGGCTCTCGCGCAGTGTCTCGAAATCGTCGGCGTCAATGGGGAACAACCCACAGAACACCATCGGTTTCGGATCGCGATAGCCGTCGAGAGCCTTGTCGGCCGGACGCGACACGTGAGTCACCGTTTCGCCGCTGCGTGCCTCGCCAACGTCCTTGATGCCGGCAATGAGGTAGCCGACCTCCCCCGGGCCGAGTTCGTCGACGGGTGTGGGTACGGGACGTCGCGCGCCGATTTCAATCGCTTCGTGCGTGGCCCCGGCCTGCATGAAGCGCAGGACGTCGTGCGCACGCATCCGACCGTTCATGACGCGGATGCTCGACACGACGCCGCGGTACTGGTCGTACTGACTGTCGAAGATGAGCGCTTGCAACGATGCGTCGGCATCACCCTTCGGCGCGGGGATGCGCGCGACGATTGCGTCGAGCAACTCGGGCACGCCTTCGCCGGTCTTTGCCGAAATGCGCAGGATGTCCTCGGCGGGGATGCCGAGGACCTTTTCGATCTCCATCGCGTACCGGTCGGGATCGGCGGCGGGTAGGTCGATCTTGTTCAGCGCAGCGACGATCTCGAGATCGTTCTCGAGTGCGAGATAACAGTTGGCGAGAGTCTGCGCCTCGATTCCCTGTGCCGCGTCGACGACGAGCACGACTCCCTCGCATGCTGCGAGCGAGCGGCTCACTTCGTATCCGAAGTCGACGTGTCCCGGCGTGTCGATGAGGTGGAGGGTTGCGTCCTTCCACGTCACGCGTACGTTCTGCGCCTTGATCGTGATACCCCGCTCGCGCTCGAGATCCATGGAGTCGAGGTACTGGGCGCGCATGTCCCGGGCCTCCACGGCTTTCGTCAGCTCGAGGATCCGGTCGGAGAGTGTCGACTTCCCGTGGTCGATGTGGGCGATGATCGAGAAGTTGCGGATGCGGGACAGTTCCATGGGGGTACGGCACACCGCGCACGAGGCCGGCAGCAGCGACGATGCTACCCCTCTACCCCTTGCGGACATTGGCGTTTCAACGCGTCGCTGGTAGCGTGGCACGGCCATGGCAAACATCAAGAGTCAGAAAAAGCGCGTCATCACCAACGCCAAGCGCACCGAGCGAAACAAGGGCGTGAAAAGCGAGATTCGTACGCGGGTAAAGAAGGCGCGTGAAACTCAGGGCACGCCCGAGAACGCAGAGGCACTTCGCCTTGCCGTCAAGCGACTCGACATGGCAGCAGCGAAGCGGATCATCCATCCGCGTCAGGCGGCGCGCAAGAAGAGCCGCTTGATGAAGCAGCTCAACGCCGCGAATTAGTTCGCGACTTCGGTCGGGTCGAGCCCGATCCGCCCAGCCTGCTCAGTCGGGCCAGCAGGATTTCGAGGACGATCTCCTCGTCGAGGCCCTTCCCCCCGCGCAATTCGCGATCGGCGCGGGCGAGCAAACTGATTGCCTCGACGGTGCGGCGCGCCCCGATACGCCGTGACAATTCGAGATACTTGCGCGCCTGAAACTCGCTGCGCGACGAGATCGCCGACATGACATCGGGAATCGCCGCGGCGCCCGATCCGTCGAGACGCAGCAGTTTGGCGTAGTGATTGTGCAGGATCGAGAGAATCTGGAACGGGTGGTACTCGCCGCTGCGCACCATGCGTCGCAGCATCGACAGGCTGCGCGGGGCGTCACCTGAATCGAGTGCATCGGTGAGGTCCCACGGTTGCACGCTGCCGGCCTGACCGAGGAACGGCTCGACATCGTCGAGTCCGAGACGGTGCTTGTCGCCGTAGGTAGAGCGCAACACTTCGACGAGTCCCGGCAGCCGTGCCGCATCCTGTCCGAGCCAGTCGATGATCTCCTCGAGCGCGACGGCATCGATCTTCATCCCCGCCTCGGTGAAATGCGCCTTGTACCAGTCGACGAGCTCGCGCCTGCGCTGCGGAGCAGCGGTTTCGTACGTGGTTGCACCGTTTTTTTTCAGTGCATCGGCGAGTCCCTTCGGCAGGCGTCCGGTGGCCGTGACGACGAGATGAGTCGACGGTGACGGTGCGGCAAGATAGGCGACGAGCAATGACGCGTCGAGCGGCGTGACGTGTGCGTTGCGCACGACGACCACCCGTGAGTCGGCGAACAACGACTGCGTTTCGGCGGCGTTGACGGCGGCACGCACGCGGGCATCGCGGTCGTCTGCCTGGGCATCGGCAAGGTCGTGGGACTCGAGCATGGCTGCGCGGTCAGCATCACCGACAAGGTCGTCGAGCAGCTCGCTCAACTTTGCCGACACGAGCCGTTCGTCGTCGCCGGTGATGAGATAGCTGGGCACCTCCCTACTCTGCCACCCGGGTGCGCCGTCCCAGCACCGCGGCGAGACAGACGAGGTAGGCGACGATCCACGCGACGACGTTCACCCCCGCACCGGGGGCGAGTTTGTCGGCAGCGACGGCAATCCACCAAATCGCACGTACGGGAATGTGAACGACGAAGAGCGCAGCATCGACGAAGAGGGACGCCGCGACCTCGGCGATGCCGACACGTTGCGCAACGCCGAGAATCGCACCGCAAACCAGAACGAGCGGCAAACCAATGACCATGATCGCCGATGCGATTGGTACTGCGATCACGTTTGCCGGAACGGCGATGATCGGCAGGCTTCCGAACCACCACAGGGCAAACGGTGCAACGGCGAGTTGGGCGGCAATCGTCGCCGATGCCACACGGGCAACGGGACCGGTACCGAGCACTGCCGACAGACCGGGGGTGAGCCACACCAAGCCGGCGGTTGCCGCGACGGAAAGTACGAACCCGACCGAACGGAGCAGAAACGGATCGATGATGAGCAGCACCGACGCGGTGGCGAGGAGTGCGCGTCCCGCACCGAAGTCGCGGCCCAACGTCGCCGCACCGCGCACGATGATCGCCATGACGGCGGCTCGCACGACGCTCGGCTCGAGGCGGGTGACGAAGGCGAATGTCGCGACGACGAGCACGATCACGACAAGCCGTACGGACCGCCTCCGACCAGCGATGAGTGGAGCCACCCACGCAAGTACGAGCGCCACGTTCTGTCCCGAGACCGCGACGAGGTGACCCATACCCGCAGCACGAAAGGCATCGACGAGATGCTCGGGGTGATCGCCGTCGTCTCCGATGAGCAGGCCGCGGAGCAGGGCCGCATCGGTCGCAGGGAGTCGGGAGGTCACGTCGTCAATGACGCCGTGAACCTGCGACACCATGCGGTACACGGGTGCCGCAGGACGGGTGACGCCGGTGACGTCACGCACGACGATCTCTGCGGCGACGTGATCGGCGATATCCCGCCCGCGCAGGGACCGCAACGCGCGACGTTCCCCGACGACGTACAGGTGGTCGCCGGTGCGACTCGATACGACCGCCCCTCGCGCTGCGCCGCGAACGACCATGCGATATCGCCACGACTCGTGGGCAACGACGAGCGCCACCCCGCCGCGCACTGCACGCGGGTCGTCAACGATGCGAACGACGCCGTCAATCGGACCCGTGGGTACCTCGTGCAAACGCACCCACTGCACGGATCCGTGCACTGCAACGAGCAGCACCACGACGGCCGCAACGACGATGCTGCGAGCGACACGACGAACTCCCGTGCCGTGCCTACGATGTCCACGGTGTCCGCCGATCGTTCCGTGTCCAGAAATCGGACCACCACGTCTGCGCGCGACCTCGCGCCGAATGGTCGCGGCGACGGCGTCGGTTTGGATGCGTCGCGAAAGATGGTCCGTGCGCGGGGCCCGATCGTCACGGTGGTCGGTGCAGCCGCTATCGGTGTGCTCGGCGTTCTGCTCATTGTCGCCCCCGGCACCCTGCTCGGCACCCTCGGATTCGTCCTCGTCGTCATCGCCGCTCCGATCATCACCGTCACCGGCGCGCCGTTGACCTCCTCGCCCCTCGCGGTACTCGTCGGTGTCGCGCTCAGCGCCGCATTGTGGCTCGGGATCGGTTGGTGGGCGGCGCGCCGCGCGTGTCGTCGTGCCGTCGTCGGCTGGCGGGAGTTCGTCGGCGAACTCGTGCCTCTCGTGATCGGCGTCGCGGTCGGTGTCGGCGGGGCGTTGCTCGTCGCGGCGCTGTCGCTCGGCGTGCTCTGACACACACTCCCCTAGTCGACGACGACGAGGTCGCGCAAGGCTGCAATGCGCGCCGGTCCGATGCCATTCACCGCGTCGAGATCGTCGAGGGTGCGGAACGGTCCGTTGCGACGACGATGCTCGATGATTGCCGCGGCGGTCGCGGGGCCGATGCCCGGAAGCACGTCGAGCTCCTTTGCCGTCGCGACGTTCAGCCGTACTCGCGCTCCCGTGCTCGGTGCCATCGTCACGGCGCTTGACATGTCACCCGGCGTCACATACGGCGACAGGGTCCATGACGTTGTCGGTGTCGTTGTCGTTGTCGATGTCGCTGGCGCTGGCGATGTCGCTGGCGATGTCGCTGGCGATGTCGCTGTCTCGGAGAATGACGGACGTGGAACCGTCACCGTGGTACTCCGCGACTCGCCGCGCTGGGGCACGAACAACTGCACGGCATCGGAAAGTTCGGCGGCGAGGTTGATGCGTGCGAGATCGGCATGCGGGAGCGCCCCACCGGCGGCGTTCAGTGCGTCGACGGCGCGTGCACCGATGCGCAACGTGTACACCCCGGGGGTGATGACTGCACCGACGACGTGGACACGAATCGTCGTCGGATCACTGGCGGCATCCGTCGATGCTGCTCCCGGTGGCGGTACCGGAATCGGTAGGACGACGGCATCGCTGTACGGCAGGTTCGACTCGACGGGCACGGGCGGGACGCGCAGAAGCCACCACGCAACAAGGACAACTGCGGGTACGCCGAGAACTCCGGACACGATCCGCCGCGCGCCGAACCACCGCCACCAACGCGCCATCGAGTCGCGCCACGTCACGCCCTCGGTCATCGCCGACAATGTGTGCCACGAAGGCGGTATCCCGCCCGCAGGGGCGAAACTAGAAGAGCTGCGCGGTGAGGCGACGGCGGTACTGCGCGGTGCGCGGGTCGCCGGGGCCCATGGTTTCGAGAATGTCGAGGAACTGGCGTCGCGCGTCCTCGTCGGCTTTCACCGCAGGGAGCAACTTCTCGAGGGTCAAGTCGTAGTCGTCGACAGGTGCGAACGCAAGGCGCGCCTCGGCGGCCAGTTTGCGCACGCGATCGGTCTCGGGGATGCGCTGCAAGAGCTGCAGAGCTTCGGGCACGTCCTTGCGGGCGATGAGCAACTCGGCGAGCGCGACGACGACGTTTTCGTTGCCGGGCTCCAACTCGAGGGCCTGACGCAGACTTGCTTCGTCACCGGCTGCGAGTAACGCCGCAACGGCGTTTTGTTCGGTGGTCGGCAACAGCCCGGCCACCCACTGGCTCACCTGGTGTTCGGGCAGCGCGCCCGTGAATCCGTCGACGACCTGTCCGTTGCGCAACGCGTACACGGCGGGAATCGATTGCACCTGGAACGCACGGGCAATGGCCGGGTTCGCATCGACGTCGACCTTGGCGAGCACGACCTTGCCGCCGGTCGCGGCAACGACCTTTTCGATGATCGGGCCGAGCGTCTTGCAGGGCCCGCACCATGCCGCCCACAGGTCGACGACAACGACGACACTCTTCGAGCGCTCGATGACGTCGGCCTGGAAGGTCTGGTCGGTGGTGTCGAAAACCACGTTCGCCGTGTTTCCGTTTGCCATGTTCGCGTTCGGCATGTTCACGCCCTCACGATACCGCTCACGCCGTCGGCGTCGACGGGTTAGGTTGCGTGCGTGACCGACGAACTGTTGGGACTCGACATCGATCGGGCGACGCAGTGGCTCGCGCGTCACGTTCCTTCGCTCACTCCCCCTCTGCGTGCCACGCGATTTGTCGGCGGACACTCGAACATCACGTACCGCATCGACGATGCGGTCGGGCGATCGGTCGTCTTGCGCCGCCCTCCGGTGAGCCACACTCTGTCGAGTGCACATGACGTGCTGCGCGAACACCGCATCATGTCGGCACTTGCCGCAACGGCAGTGCCGGTTCCGGCGATGCTCGCCGCCTGCACCGACGTATCGGTCATCGGTGCGCCGTTCTTCGTCATGTCGACGGTTCCCGGCCACGTCGTGCGCGACGCCGCAGCCGTCACCGAATTGCTCACACCCGATGCTCGTCGCCGGGTGAGTGAATCACTCGTCGATACCCTCGCCGCGCTGCACGGTGTCGACGTCGATGCCGTTGGTCTGGGAGACCTCGCCAAGCGCGAGAGTTACATCGACCGACAGTTGAAGCGTTGGTACGGGCAAATCACCGAACAGCGCACGCGCGACTTGCCGCTGCTCGACGACGTCCACGCCCGGCTCGCGGCTCACGTGCCGCAGCAGCACGGAGCGGCGATCGTGCACGGCGACTACCGCATCGACAACTGCATTCTCGATGATTCGGGCAACGTTGCCGCCGTGCTCGATTGGGAGCTGTGCACGCTCGGCGATCCGCTCGCCGACGTCGGCATCATGCTCGCGTACTACACGGGGCCGGGCGATGCACCGTCACCGTGGCAGTCGCAACCGTCGCGCGCCGACGGATTCCTCGACCGCCGGGATCTCGCCGAGCGCTATGGACGACGCAGCGGACGCGACGTGTCACAGATCGACTTCTACGTCGCGTTCGCATATTGGAAGGTGGCGTGCATCATCGAGGGCGTGTACGCACGGTACGTCGGCGGTGCACTGGGAGCGCGCAGCGACGACGAGATCGCGCCGTTCGTCACACAGGTGGATGCAGCGCTGCGCGCGGCGGACGAAACCCTCGCACGCCTACACTGACCCCACTTGACATGAATACGCCGTACGAACTTCACTCCTCGTACACCGAGTTGCCGACACTCGAGTCGCCGCTGCTCGTCGTCATGATGACGGGCTGGATCGACGCCGGCAGTGCGGCCGCCAACGCCATGGCGCATCTCGCCGAGGTCACAGGCGCCACCACCTTGCTCACGTTCGACTCCGACGAGTTCATCGATTACCGCGCCCGGCGACCGCTCATGGAATTGCGCGACGGTGTCTCGACGCGGCTCGTGTGGGCGACCCCAGAGATGATGCGCGGCCGCGACGCCAACGGCCGCGACGTTCTCTTGCTCACCGGCACCGAACCCGATTCGAAGTGGAACGCCTTCGCCACATGCGTCGCCGATCTGGCCGTGGAAATGGGCGTGCGACAGATGTTCGCCCTCGGCGCATACCCCTTCGCCCTTCCCCATACCCGTGCCGTGAACATTTCGGTGACCACGCCGTCGGCCGAATGGATTGCGAACATGCCGTACCTGCGCAGTTCGGTCGACGTGCCCGCCGGAGTCGCCGCGGTGCTCGAGCACGTGCTTGCCGCACGCGGTATCGCCAGCGTCGGCCTGTGGGCACAGGTTCCGCACTACGCCACGACGATGGCGTATCCCGCCGCAAGTGCCGCACTGCTCACTGCGCTCGCCGAGTCATCCGGCCTGTACCTCGACGTGTCGTCACTCGACGCCGAGGCGGTGCGGCACCGCGAGCGACTCGACCAACTCGTTGCCGCCAACCCCGAGCATCAGGCGATGCTCGAGCAACTGCAGGCTGCTTTCGATGTGGCGCACGCTGCCGGAACCGAACCGGCACGCATCCCGTCGGGCGACGAACTCGCCGCGCAGTTCGAACAGTTCCTGCGCGAGCAGGGCCCGAACTAAAGGTCGCCACCGAGAGCGAAGCCGCTCAGCCACGAGTGCACGTTGCGGCCGAGTGCATCGACGTCGTAGCCGCCCTCCTGCACGATGACCGTCGGCAGGCCCAGCCGCGCAACGACCGCACCGCAGGCGGCGAAGCCATCGGTGGTGAGGGCGAGATCGGCGATCGGATCGGTGACGAATGTGTCGAGACCGAGCGATACAACGAGTGCGTCGGGTGCGAACGCGGCGATCTCGGCACATGCACGTTCAAGTGAGCCCAGGTACGCATCGTCGTCGGTGCGCGCGGCGAGCGGCACGTTGAGCGTGGTGCCGCGACCCGCACCGCTGCCCGTTTCGTCGGCGAATCCCGTGTAGTACGGGTACGCGCGAGCGGGATCCCCGTGCAGCGACACGTACTGCACGTCGGGGCTGTCGTAGAAGATTTCCTGCGTGCCGTTGCCGTGGTGGTAGTCGACGTCGAGCACCGTCACCTTGCCCATTCCCGACGCCTGCAATGTGCGCGCCGCGATGGCGGCGTTGTTGAAGAAGCAGTACCCGCCGTACAGCGAAGACGTGGCGTGGTGTCCGGGCGGACGACAGATCGCGTAGGCGGCGCGCTCCCCTGCGATGACGAGATCGGTTGCCGTGAGCGCGGCATCGACCGCGGCGCGAGCCGCCGTGTACGTGCCCTGTGTCAGCGGCGTCGTGGTTTCGAAGCACCACCAGCCGAGACCGGGGTTCACCGCTTCGGGTGGTTGCGCACGCGGGTGATCACGGCGCATCGACGGTCGGTAGAAGATGTCGGGCACCACCTCACGAGCAACCGCCACCTCGCGTTGGTAGCGCTCCCATGCCGATTCGAGGAATGTGACAAGGCCGGCATCGTGCACGGCGGTAATCGGCGCGGTGCCGAACTCGCGCGGTGTCACGAACGAAAAAGCGGGATCGGCAGCGAGTGCTTCGCGGATGATCTCGGCGCGGCGCACGTTCTCACGGGGCGAATGGGCCGCCGACGATTCGAGCTCGACCGACGGGTCGTGCATGGCGTGCAGTGGCGAGTACACCACGCGCATCGCGGCTACCTCAGTCGAAATTCGGGGCGGCGCGCAGCGAACGCTTCAGTTCGGCGAGACCCGACGTGAGTGCAAGCGTCTCGACGCCATCCCACAACTTGAGCGCCTGCTCGCCCTTCGGAATCGATGAGATGACGGGACCGAAGAACGCCGCCTGCTCGGGCGAGCGAGGTCGGAAGATGAGAATCGGCGTGCCGACATCCTTGCCGGTGGCAGTGAGTGCGGTATCGGTCTCGTGGCGGATGACTTCGTCGTGCAACGAATCGTCGGCAGCCTTCGCCCATGCCGGATCGAGGCCCGCATCGCCAAGCACCTTGCCCACGAAACCCTTCGGATCAGCGTAGAACTCGTCGGCACGACCCTGACGATGGATGGCGTTGCCGAGCGCCGTGTACACGTCACACACCGCCTGGTTGCCCGCCGCGGTGCGACCGGCACTGGCGACACGCAGCATCTTCAAGCCGGCCATGTGCGCATCGGCCCACGCCTTCGAACCCTCGTCGTAGCCGCGCGCCTCGTTGATCATGCGCAACGAGATGAACTTCCACGACACGTCGTACTCGCGCTGACGCTGCACCTCAACTACCCACCGCGACGTGATGTAGGCCCAGGGGCACACCGGATCGAAGTGGAAGTGGAGATCGGCCATGCGTTACACCCGTTCGATTTCCTTGAGGTCGTACGTCTCGATGATGTCACCCTGCTTCAAGTCCTGGAAATCGGTGAGCGAGATACCGCATTCGAATCCCTCGCGAACTTCCTTGACGTCGTCCTTGAAGCGGCGCAGCGTGTTGATGGCGCCCTTCCAGATGATGACCCCGTCGCGCAGGAACCGCACCTTCGAGCCACGCGTGACGACCCCCGAGCGCACGAAGCAACCGGCGACTGCGCCGACCTTCGGGGCCCGGAAGAGCTCGCGCACCTCTGCTTCACCGGTGACGACTTCCTCGAACTCGGGCGCGAGGAGACCCTTCATCGCCTTGTCGATGTCCTCGATGAGCTTGTAGATGATTTCGTATGTCCGGATCTCGACGTTTTCGGACTCGGCGGCGTCGCGCACCTTGCGGTCGGGACGCACGTTGAAACCGATGATCGTGGCGTTGGTGGCCGCCGCGAGGGAAATGTCGTTCTCGGTGATGGCACCGACACCGCGGTGAACGAACGACGGCTTCACGTCGTCGCGCTCGAGCTTGCGGAGGCTCTCGGTGACTGCCTCGAGCGAACCATGCACATCGGCCTTGATGATGAGGTTGAGTCGGGCGACTTCTCCGGCCTGGATCTGGGTGAAGATGTCCTCGAGCTTGACTCCGCGTTGCACGCGTGCATCGGCGCGCTGGCTGAGCATGCGCTGTCGTTGCTCGCGCGACTCGGCGACCGTGCGTGCGGTGCGATCGTCGGGGGCCACGCGGAACTCGTCACCGGCATTAGGTACCGCCGACAGACCGAGCACCTGCACCGGTGTTGACGGACCGGCCGACTTCACCTGCTCGCCGCGGTCGTTGATGAGTGCGCGAACGCGACCCCATGCCGCACCGGCAACCATCGGATCTCCGACGTTGAGCGTTCCCTTGTCGACGAGCACCGTCGCGACCGGGCCGCGACCGATGTCGAGTTCGGCTTCGAGCACGATGCCCTTTGCGCGACCCGTCGGATTGGCGGTGAGTTCGCTGATTTCGGCGACGACGTTGAGCTGGTCGAGCAGATCCTCGATGCCGAGTCCCTGCTGCGCGGCCATCTCGACGACGATCGTGTCACCGCCCCACGCCTCGGGAATGAGTTCCTGCTCGGACAACCCCGACATCGTGCGCTGCACGTCGGCGTTTTCCTTGTCGATTTTGTTGATCGCGACGATGATCGGAACTTCCGCCGCGCGGGCGTGGCTGATCGCCTCGATCGTCTGGGGCATGACGCCGTCGTCGGCGGCGACGACGAGCACGACGATGTCGGTCACGCTCGCACCGCGGGCGCGCATCTTCGTGAACGCGGCGTGACCCGGGGTGTCGATGAAGGTGATGAGTTTTCCGTTCTGCGTCACCTGGTACGCACCGATGTGCTGGGTGATGCCACCCGCCTCACCGGCAACGACGTTCGCGGAGCGGATCTTGTCGAGCAGCGTCGTCTTGCCGTGGTCGACGTGACCCATGATCGTGACGACCGGCGGACGCGGCGCGAGGAGAGCCTCGTCATCGTCGTCGGAGTCGTCGAAGAGGGCCTGCAACTCCATCTCTTCTTGCTGACCCGGATCGACGAGGATGAGTTCGGCCCCAATTTCGAGGGCAAACAACTCCATCTGCTCGTCGGCGAGCGACATCGTCGCCGTCACCATTTCGCCGTGCTCGAGCAGGAAGCGAACGACGTCAGCGGCGCCGCGGTTCAACTTCGGTGCAAATGTCTGTGCAGACGAGCCGCGCTCGACGACGATCGGACCTTCCGGTACCGGTGCCGTACTCGGCACGTACTTCGTCGGCATCGCGGGGAGCATCTCCTCCATCTCCCGCTGACGTTGGGCGCGCGTCTTCTTGCGCGCACCACCGCGACGATTGCCACCCGGACCGCGTGCGCCGGGACCTCGACCCTGCGGACCGCCGACGATGCGTCCAAGGCCGGAACCACGACCACCACCGGGGCCTCCCGGTCGCGCACCCGTGCCACCGGGTCGCGGGCCTGCGCCTCCCGGGCGCGGTGTCGTCGAACGACCGAGCGCCGACGACGAGAAGCGTCCCATGCGGGCCGTCGTTCCGGGGCGACCGGGTCCACCGGGACGCGCACCGGGCGCTGCGCCGGGGCGACGTGTCGGCGGTGGCGGGATGCGATTGGCGCCGCTGCCACCGGGCGGCGGCGGAATCGGACGACCCGCGGTGAACGGACGCTGCGGGGTTGCTGCGCCCGGTGTTGCGCCGGGCAGCGGACGCTGTGGCGGCAACGGTCGCGCGGGAGCGGCGTTCGCGCCGGGACGCGACGAAATGACGCGCGGTGTCGAGGGTGGCGGAGTGGCCGGTGCGGGCGATGAGGGTGCGGGCGATGAGGGTGCGGGCGACGGTGTTGCCGGAGACGATGTTGCCGAAGACGATGTTGCCGAAGACGATGTTGCCGAAGACGATGTTGCGGCAGGTGCAGCCGCGGGAGCCTCGACGACCGCGGCAACGGGTGCGACGACCGGAGGTGTCGACACCACCGGTGCCGGGCTCGGTGCCTCTGCACGTGAGTCGTCGGACGCTGCTGCAGTCTTCGCAACAGCTTTCTTTGCCACGTCTTTCTTTGCCGCGGCTTTCTTCGCCACCGGCTTCTTTGCCGGAGCATCGTCACCCGACTCGGCGGCTTTCTTGGCCGGTGCCTTCTTTTTCTTCGGCTCGTCGGGTGCAGCCTCGCGAACGAGTCCGCGTTCCTTGGCGTGTCGGCGGACGCGATCGGCCTGTGCCTCGACCATGCCCGACGAGGGCGACGTGGCACCGATGGCCAACTCGGCGCACAGCACGAGCAGCTCTTTGTTCGTCATGCCAAGTTCCTTGGCAAGGACGGAAACGCGGACGTTCTTGTTCAACGTGTTCAGCTCCCCGAGCTCTCTGCCTCGGCTGCAGCCTCGCCGCCGTCGACGGGCGGCTCGACGACACCGGAGGCTTCGCTCTCGCTCTTCACGTCGAGACGCATGCCGACGATCTGTGCGGCCAACTTGGCATTGATGCCCTGTCGACCGATCGCCAGCGACAACTGGAAGTCGGGAACGATGACGTCGGCCTGCGTGCCGTCGTCGCTGATCCGCACGTCGGTGACACGCGCCGGCGACATGGCATTGATGATCATCTCGCGCTTGTCGTCACTGTAGTTGATGACGTCGATCTTCTCGCCGCGCAACTCGGTGACGATCTTCTTCACACGATCGCCGCGGGCGCCGACGCAGGCGCCGATCGGGTCGATCTTCGGATCGGTCGATGCGACGGCGATCTTCGTGCGCTGGCCGGCTTCACGCGCGATGGCCGTAATCTGCACGACCTGGTTGGCAACTTCCGGCACCTCGAGCTCGAAGAGTCGATAGACGAGACCGGGGTGGGTGCGCGATACGACGATCTGCGGACCACGATCGGTGCGGCGCACTTCGACGATGTACACCTTGAAGGTGGTGTTGACGTCGCGCATTTCGCTTGCGACCTGCTCGAGGTGCGGCAGCAGCGCCTCGGCGCCGCTGATGTCGAGCAGCGTGTAGCGGTCCTGGGTGCGCTGAATGCGCCCCGAAACCATGGTGCCCTCGCTGTTGCGGTAACGGTCGAACTTGCCCTCGCGCTCCACTTCGCGGATGCGCTGGCTGAGCACCGAACGGAACGTCGACGCAGCAATGCGCCCGAGCTCCTCGCGCTCGGGGGTATCGTCGCGCTCGTTCACCCAGTTGCCTTCTTCGTCGATGTCGTAGGCGGTGAAGGTGATGTCCATCGTGTCGGGGTTGATTCCGACGATGACTTCCTCGGCGGCACCGGGACGCTTTTTGTAGGCGGTCGCGAGGGCTTCGACGAGCACCTGCAGCAACGCGTCGACCGACAGGCCGCGGTCGGCGGCGATCATGCGGATCGCTTCGGCCATTTCAGCGCTTTTCATTTAGACGACCTCCTTGTTCTTCTTGCTCGTGGAACGACCGCTCGCCGGGGATGCTTGCGCACCCCACACGAACACGACGCGGGCCCGTTCAACATCTGAGTAGCGCACCGTTTCCTCGGTGCCGGTGTCGTCGAGACAGACGACGAACGACGACTCGTCGGCCCGCACGAGCGGACCCTGCAGACGACGTCGGCCGTCGCGTGCCTCGAGCAGTCGCACGGCAACGGTCTTGCCGACTTCGCGGCGAAAATGATGCGGTGTGCGCAAGGTGCGTTCGAGACCGGGGCTCGTGACCTCGAGCGTGTAGCGGCCGGGGAGCGGATCGGAGTGGTCGAGTTCACGCGACACGAGACGACTGCACAATGCGATGGTGTCGAGGGACACCCCGGCCGGACCCCCTGCCGGAGTATCGACGGTGAGCCGCAGCACCCCGGAGACGTGTTCGAGGTCGTAGATCTCGAGACCGAGGTCGGCGACGATCGGTGCGACGAGGTCGTGAACGCGCGCGAGGGAGCCGTCTGCCGCGCTCATCCCCACCTCCTCACTCGTTGCCGTTGCGATGTCCGAACCGTCCGTGCTTTCCTGTCGCGCCCTTCGAACCGTCCACCGAGTCAAAAAAAGGCGTGGGTCGAGACCCACGCCTTACCGGACATCGCTGGATGATCGTGAAAGGACCCTTCAAGCATAGCGACGGGAACTAACCTTCTTTTCGCGTGATCCACCGTTTGTCGACGCTGTTTGTGCGCACGTTGCGCGAGGATCCCGCCGAGGCGGAGGTGCCCAGCCACCGACTGCTCGTGCGCGCCGGATACATCCGCCGTGCGGCACCGGGCGGCTACTCATGGCTTCCGCTCGGCTTGCGCACGTTGCAGCGGATCGAATCGGTCATCCGCGAGGAAATGAACGCCATCGGCGCTCAAGAAGTGCACTTCCCTGCCCTGCTGCCGCGCGAGCCCTACGACGCCAGCGGTCGATGGAACGACTACGGCCCGAACCTGTTCCGCCTCGTCGACCGGCGCGGCGTCGACTATCTGCTCGGCCCGACACACGAGGAGATGTTCACTCTGCTCGTGAAGGACCTGTACGCGAGTTACAAGGACCTCCCCCTGTCGCTGTACCAGATCCAGACGAAGTTCCGCGACGAGGCCCGTCCGCGCGCGGGGCTATTGCGCGGTCGCGAGTTCGTCATGAAGGACTCGTACAGCTTCGATCTCACCGACGAGGGCTTGCAGCACAGTTACGACCTGCACCGAGCGGCGTACGTGCGCACCTTCGAGCGACTCGGTCTCCCGTTCGTCATCGTGCGTGCCATGTCGGGGGCCATGGGTGGATCGTCGTCGGAGGAGTTCCTCTTTCCCTGCGAGTCGGGTGAGGACTCGTTCGTGCGGTGCACGTCGTGCGACTATTCGGCGAACACCGAGGCCGTGCGCATCGGCACTCCGCCGAAGGTCGACGCATCGGCGCTGCCGGCAGCCGTCGTGCACGACACTCCAAATACGTCGACCATCCAGACGCTCGTCGACTTGCTCAACGCGCGCGACGACGTTCGTCGCACCGATCGTTCGTGGAACGCCGCCGACACCCTGAAGAACGTCGTCGTCATGATCGTGCATCCCGACGGTCGGCGCGAACCGCTCGCCATCGGCGTGCCCGGTGACCGTGACGTCGACATGAAACGTCTCGAAGCGGCCGTCGCCCCCGCCGAGGTCGACGCATTCACCGACGCCGACTTCGCCGCACACCCCGCGCTCGTCAAGGGCTACATCGGCCCTGCCGTGCTCGGAGCATCGTCACCGTCCGGAGTGCGGTACCTGCTCGATCCGCGCGTCGTGTCCGGCACCGCGTGGGTGACGGGTGCGAATGCACCGGGTCGACACGTCGTCGGTCTCGTGTGCGGCCGCGACTTCGTAGCCGACGGTGTCATCGACGTCGCCGACGTCCGTGACGGGGATGCTTGCCCGAACTGTGCATCGGAATTGCGTATCGAGCGCGGTATCGAGATCGGTCACGTCTTCCAGTTGGGCCGCAAGTACGCCGAGGTGCTCGGCTTGCGCGTGCTCGATGCCGACGGCAAGCAGCGCGTCGTGACGATGGGCTCGTACGGCATCGGGGTATCGCGTGCCGTCGCGGCCATCGCCGAGGCCATGCACGACTCTCTCGGGCTGCGCTGGCCGCGCTCGGTTGCACCGATGGACGTGCACGTCGTCATCGCGGGGAAACCCGGCGACGAGATCACGGCTGCGGCAGAGAAGATCGCCGCCGACCTGAACGCGCGGGGGGTCGAGGTGCTGCTCGATGATCGCGTCGGTGTCTCCCCCGGCGTGAAGTTCAAGGACGCAGAACTGCTCGGCATCCCGAGCATCGTCATTGTCGGTCGCGGACTGGCCAACGGCGTTGTCGAAGTGCGCGACCGGCTCACCGGATCGCAATGCGAGTCCCCGGTCGATGGTGTCGTCGACACGGTGATTGGGGCGGTCCGCGGCTCGTGAGCCTGCACCCGCTGCGCGGCACCGTGCAGCACTACGCCTGGGGTGACACCGCGGCGATTCCCCGTCGAATGAACGTTGCTCCCGACGGTCGTCCGTGGGCTGAGCTGTGGTTCGGCACGCATCCGAACGGTCACTCCGTCATCGACGGACCCACCGGCGCGACGCTCGACTCTGTCGCCGGCACGTTGCCGTACCTCGTCAAGGTGCTCGCCGCCGCGCAACCACTGTCTCTGCAAACGCACCCGAGTGCCGCACAGGCAGCCGCCGGATTCGCCCGCGAGAATGCGGCGGGAATCCCGTTGCGCGACCCGCGGCGTATCTACGTCGATGCATCGCCCAAGCCCGAGTTCATCTACGCGCTCACCGACTTCGAAGCAGTGTGCGGATTCCTCGACGACGACGCAGCGATCGCGTCGTGCACCTCAGCCGGTGCGCCGGAACTCGCCGGCCACGTCGCAGCGCACGGCGTCGCGAACACCGTGCGCACCATCGTCTCGGGCAGCCACGGGTTCGTGGCGACCAATCCCCCTGCGCACGTGCGTTTCATCGCCGACAGCCACCCCGACGATCCGCGTGCGGTCGTTGCGCTACTGATGCACCACGTGCGACTCGCCCCCGGCGACACTTTGTTCCTCGAATCGGGCAACGTGCACGCCTACCTGCACGGCACCGCAATCGAGGTGATGTCATCATCGGACAACGTCGTGCGCGCCGCCTTCACCACCAAACACATCGACGTCGAGGAATTCACGAATGTCGCCCGACTCGCGCCGTCGCCCCCGTCGCGCCCGGTTCCGCTGCGCGAATCAAACGGCGACGCGACGTACCGCATCACCGATGCACCGTTCGTCGTGCGGGTCCTCGCCATCGCCGACAAACGCGAATGCCTCGTACCGCCGGGCGGTGCGATCCTCATCTCCGTCAGCGGCAACGTGGCACCGCTGACCAACGGCGCCGCGTTCGCCGAAGCGGGCCGGGTGTACTTGAGCGGCAACGGCGCGATCATCATGGTGAGCGCGACATGATTCGCCGCACACTCGCCGTGTGCATCGTCGCGACGTGTCTCGTATCCGGGGTCGGCGCAGCGCACGCAGCCGGAGCATCGTCACCATCGTCGGGCGCAGCGTCACCGGCAACGCTGCTCGTGCTCGGTGACAGCCTCACGTGGGGCGCGAATTACTTCGCCCGCCTTCACGAGCGGCTCTCGACGCAGGGTCCCTTCACGATCACCATCGTCGACGGCTGGTGGTCACGGCGCATCGGCGGTATCACGTCCACGAAGTACTCCGGCGTGAACACGCTGCGGGCGCTGCGAAAGTCCGGTGTCAGCCCGGCGGCCGTCATCGTCGGACTCGGCACCAACGACGTGCAATTCCTCGGCACCCCGGGCCAGTACGTGCCGGTGATCGAGGAACTGCTCGCGGAGATCGGTCCGCTACCCGTCACCTGGCTGAACGTGCACCGTGTTGACACCGCCACGACGAAGCGGCGATCACGGATCTTCAATCGCACCCTTGCCGACGTTGCTTTGCGTCACCCCAACGTCACCGTCGTCGACTGGGCGGGTCTCGTGACGTCGAACCCGCGACTCATGGCATTCGACAAGATTCACCTGCAGCCCGGCGGCTACGAGGCGCGCTCGAAGGTGGTCATCGAGGCGGCCGGCGATCTCTGGACGCGCCACGTCGCGGCAACGACCCCCACGACGGTGCCCGCGACCACGACAACCGTTCCCGACGCGACTACGACGACGGTTCCGGCGGGCGGCTGACGCGCGAGCGTTTGCCTACGCCGGCGACTCAGCTGTCGCCGGCGACGGTGCGGCGGATCTCGACGATCTTCGTCGCTGCGTCGTTGGCGTCGTCACCCTTGGCCTCGAGGAGCATCGAGCGATCGCGCTGTGCCTCACGTTCGGCACGGGCCGTATCGGCACGAGCAATCGCCGCCTCGACTCCGTGTTCGTGGATGAACGTCGCCCATTCGACGAGCGACTCGACCATCTCCGATTCGGGAACGACGGCGACGTTGCGTCCCTTCACGAACAGATGCCCGCGCTTGTTTCCGGCGGCGATTCCGAGATCGGCTTCGCGCGCCTCACCCGGGCCGTTGACGACGCACCCCATCACCGCCACCTGCAACGGCAGTTGCTTGTCGGCGAAGGCATCTTGGGCGCGACGCGCCACGTCGATGACGTCGATCTCGGCACGACCGCAACTCGGACACGCGATGAGATCGACGTTCTTTCGCTCTCGCAAACCCAACGACTCGAGCAACTGTCGACCGGCGCGCGCCTCTTCGACCGGATCGGCGGTGAGGCTGTAGCGGATGGTGTCGCCGATGCCCTCGAGCAGCAGCGTCGCGATTCCGGCGGTTGCCTTGATGAGTCCGCCGGGCAACGGCCCCGCCTCGGTGACTCCGAGATGCAGCGGATGATCGGTGGCTTCGCTCATCATGCGGTACGCCTCGACCATGAGCGGAACGTTCGACGCTTTCACCGAAATCTTGATCTGATCGAAGTCGACTTCCTCGAAGTAACGGATCTCGGTCATCGCCGACTCGACCATCGCCGCCGCCGTCAATCCGCCGTACTTCTCGTAGAGCGACGGGTCGAGTGATCCACCGTTGACTCCGATGCGGATGGGTACGCCGCGGTCGCGTGCCTCGCTCGCCACCGCTTTGATGTGCTCGGGCTTGCGGATGTTTCCGGGATTGAGACGAAGGCCGTGTACGCCCGCTTCGAGCGCGGCGAGTGCCATTTTGTATTGGTGATGGATGTCGGCAACGATCGGGATCGGCGAGCGTGGCACGATCTGCGCGAGACCCACTGCTGCCTCGGGTTCGTTGCAGGTGCAACGCACGATGTCGCATCCCGCCGCCGCGAGTGCATAAATCTGCTGCAGGGTTCCCTCGACGTCGGCCGTCTTCGTAATCGTCATCGACTGAACGGTGATCGGCGCATCGCCGCCGACGGGCACCTTGCCGACCGAGATCTGCCGCGTCGGGCGGCGAGGGATGCGGGCGGAGGTGACGGTCATGATGAATCAGCCGATCGGCTGCGTGAGATCAAGGTACAACCCAGCAACCAACAAGGTGACGAGCAGCGCTACCACCGCAGTGGCCACGGGCGCCATCTTCGACACGTCGGCACGGTACGGGCGGCCGCGTCGTGAACGGACCCGTTCGTAGATCGCGATCATCGCGTGCCCGCCGTCAAAGGGCAGCAACGGCACGAGGTTGAACACGCCGACGAACACGTTCACCGCGGCGAGAAGGATGAGCACGCCCTTCCAGCCCTCTTCGCGACCCAATTCACCGCCGAGTTGGCTCGCACCGACGACGGTGCTCGGCCTGGTGAGCGGATCGGCGGTGTCGGCGGTGAGGTTCGTGGCGATGTTCACCGGGTTGACGACGCGCAACACCCCACCGATCGACGACCATGCGGTGCTCGCGACGTCGCGTACCGCCCACACCGCCGCGCCGGGAACCGACTGCGGGACGTAGTCGCGCGAATTGCTGCCGACACCGAAGAATGCCACGTCGCCGGCGTTGCGGTCGGGGGTGGCCCACGGTGCGGTACCGAGTGTGACGCTCGCGGCAACGGTTTCTCCGTTGCGATCGATGACGACGTCGACCCGATCGCCGGGACGGTGCGATCGCACGGCCGCGACGAACTCGTCGGCACTCGAAATCGCAGTGCCGTCGAACGACACGATGACGTCGCCGTCGCGCACGCCGATCGACTCGGCGGCACTGCCGGGATACGGATCGCCGACGATGCTCAAGGTGCCGACTTCGCCCCAGCGGCCGGCCGTTGCGTACACACCGGCGAACAGCGCGAGGGCGATGATCGCGTGCATCGCGGAACCTGCGGTGATGACGAGGAACTTGCGCGGAAACGACTTGCTCCGATAGGCGCGCATCTCCTCCCCCGGCTCGACCGGATCGAGGTTGTTCATACCGATGATCCGCACGTACGCGCCGAGCGGCAGCGCACGGATGCCGTATTCCACCTCGCCGCGCTTCCACGTGGCGAGGCGCGGCCCGAAGCCCATCGAGAACTGGGTCACTTTCATCCCCGTCTTTCGGGCAGAAACAAAGTGTCCGACTTCGTGGAGGAACACCGACACGAGAAGGCCGATGACGAAGACGAGCGTCCAGACGTTGTTCGCGCCCAACCAGACGAGCAATGCCGCAACGACACCGAGCCCGATGATCGTGCGCGAGCGGGGCACCGCAGCGTTGCTCGGTGCAGCACCGGAGGGATCACCGCCCCCGACGAGTTCGTCGCGGACTCGGGAATAGAACCAGGTCACGCCGAGATCGTACCCGTGGGTGTTACACGGGTATCGACGATGCGACGTGCCACACGTCGCGCCGCAGCGTCGGCGGCCAACACATCGTCAACGGAACGCACGGGACTTCCGTCATGGTGCTCGAGCGTGGCATCGTTCACGTCAGCGATCGCGTGCCACGCGATGCGCCCGTCGAGGAATGCATCGACGGCAACTTCGTTCGCTGCACTCAGCCATGCCGGTGCGCCGCCACCGGCACGACCGGCTTCGTACGCGAGATCGAGACAGCGAAACGTCTCGCGATCAGGGGCTTCGAAGTCGAGTCGTGACAGGGTCGCCCAATCGATGCGCCCGAACGGCACGACGGCACGGCTCGGGTATCCGAGTGCATACGCAATGGGCAGTCGCATGTCGGGCATCGACAGCTGGGCAATGGTCGCACCGTCGGTGAAGGTGACCATCGAATGAACGATCGACTGCGGATGTACGACGACGTCGATCCGGTCGAGTGGAATGCCGAACAACACGTGTGCTTCGATGACCTCGAGGCCCTTGTTCATGAGCGTCGACGAGTCGACCGTGATCTTGGGCCCCATCGACCACGTCGGATGCGCCAGCGCCATGGACACGTCGACGTTGCGCAATTCCGCGCTGGTGCGTCCACGGAACGGCCCCCCGCTCGCGGTCAGTTGCAGCACGGAGACCTCGCGCAGTGCATCGTGGGACGACCGCAGGCACTGGTGCAGTGCACAGTGCTCGCTGTCGACGGGCACGATGTGCGCACCGGGAACCGCGCGCAACGGTTCGACGACCGGGCCGGCGGCAATGAGGCTCTCCTTGTTCGCCAGCGCAAGGCGCTTGCCGCGGCGCAGCGTCTCGACGGTGACGGGCAAACCCGCGAATCCGACGACGGCATTCAGCACGACGTCGGCATCGGCGACGACGTCGGCGAGTTCGGCGACGACCGTGACACCCGGACACGCGGCCGCAACCGTGCGGCAGGCATCGGCATCGGTGACGGCGACGACCGAGGGCCGGTACGTGCGCACCTGCTCGATGAGCAAGTCGGCGTTGCGTGCCGCCGCGAGCGCGACGACCTCGTAGCGCCCCGGATCGGCAGCGAGAACCTCGAGCGCCTGCGTGCCGATCGAGCCCGTCGAACCGGCGATGGCGAGCTTCATATCACTCGCTACGGGACTACGACGACCAGGGCGCGAGCACGACGGTGAGGTAGTACACCGACGGCAGCACGAAGAGCAAACCGTCGAAACGGTCGAGCACTCCCCCGTGGCCCTTCAACAGGGTGCCGAAGTCCTTCACGTCGAGGTTGCGCTTGATCATCGACTCGGTGAGATCGCCGAGCGGTGCCATGACCGCCACGACGAGTGCGAACAGGATCTGTTCGCCGATGCCGTTCCACGTGCTGCTGTTGAGTCCGATGAGAACGACGGCAACGAACGTACCGATCGTTCCACCGATGAGACCCTCGACGGTCTTGTTCGGACTGATCCGCGCGCTGAGCGGAGTGCGACCGATGGCCGAGCCGACGAAGTACGCAGCGATGTCGTTGACCGCAACGGCGATGACGGCGAGGAACAACGTGTCGGTGCCGATGTTCGGCAGCGCCGGCGTGAGTGTGGACATCCGCGCGATGAGCGCACCGTAGGACCCGAGCACCCCGACGTAGACGACACCGAGGAGAAGCACACCCAGATTGGCGATCGGGTTGGCGTCACCGTCCCGTGCTCCGAGCAGTGTGATCGATCCGGCGATGAGCGTGAAAGTGATGACGAGCGGAAGCGCGAGATGCGCCACCCAGTACGCCGCGAGCGGCGCAGCAACGCAGGCCACGACGGCAATCGCCATGGGCGGCGTGAGGCTGCGCGACGACACGTGAGTGAAGAACTCGAGTGCCGCGATCGCGAGCACGACGACGATGAGTGCCACGACCACCGGGGGGCCGACGAGAATTGCGGCAATGAACAGCACGGCGAGAACTCCGCCGACGAGAACGGCGGCGTTCATGTCGCGCGACGAGCCGCGCCGCGCCGGTCGCGGCTGGTTGCCCGAGTCGGCGCGCGACGGCCGTGTGCGACGCACAGGTGCCGGGCGTTGACCGCCTCGCGGTACGTCCCTCGCGGCATCGCGTTGCAACTCCCGTGAAACGTCGCGCGCAATATCGCCGCGGGACGTCGGGCGACTCTGCCCGTCGGTGCGCTCGCGGGCGGCCGTGCGTGCCTCACGACTGCGTCGCTCGGTCTCGCCCGTCGGGTCGCTGCCGATGACGATGCGACCAGTCGGTGCCTGACGACTGACGGGAGGAGGAGTGGTGACGACGGGCTGACGTCGTGCTCCCCCGGTGAGATCAACGCGCGGGCGTTGGGTTGGGCGGCTGACGTCACCGGGCGGGGCGTCGCCCTGCAGTGAGCGCGGAACCTCTCCCGTCGGGGCATCGGACCAATGCGGAAGTCTTTCGGTGTCGCCGTCGGAGATGGTGATCGCCGGGCCGGTGTCGTCACCGTCGGCGAACTTCACGACCCCGAATTCATCACCGAAGTCGATCGTTTCGTCGCGACGGACCTTGCCCGTCGTGGCGTCTTCGTACTCGTCGTTGCGATCGCTGGGCATGGCTACACCTCCATGAGTTCGTGTTCTTTGCGTTCGAACGCCTTGTCGATCGCATCGACGCTGTCCTGTGTCATCTTGTCGAGTTCCTTTTCGGCACGTTCGAGTTCGTCCTTCGAGATGTCGCCGTCCTTGCCCGCCGATTCGAGCAGCTTGCGCGCGTCGCGACGGATGTTTCGCACGGAGACACGCGCGTCCTCGGCCATCGACTTCACGACCTTCACGTACTCCTTGCGCCGCTCCTCGGTGAGCATCGGAAAACTGAGGCGGATGACGGCACCGTCGTTCGTCGGCGTGATGCCGAGATCGCTCGCCGACAAGGCTTTCTCTATGGCGCCGATGGCGCCGCGATCGTGGGGCTTCACGACGAGCAGCCGCGCTTCGGGCACCTGGAACGACGCGAGCTGCTGGAGCGGCACCGGCGCGCCGTAGTAATCGACCATGAGTCGCTCGACGAGACCGGCATTGGCCCGCCCGGTACGCACGCCGGTGAACTGGCCCTGAACGTGCTCGATTGCCTTGTGCATCTTGTCGAGCGCGTCGAGAAGCGTCTCGTCGATCACGAAACCAGCGTACCGATCTCGTTGCCCGCGAGGAGCGCCTTGACGTTGCCCCGGTGCAGCAGATTGAACACGACGATCGGCAACTTGTTGTCCATGCAGAACGTGATCGCCGTCGAGTCCATCACCTTGAGTCCCTTGTTGATGACTTCGAGGTGCGTGAGCTTCGAGTAGCGCGTTGCGTTCTTGTCTGTCTTCGGATCGGCCGTGTAGATGCCGTCGACGCCCGAGTGCGTTCCCTTGAGGATCGCTTCGGCGGAGATTTCGGCGGCACGCAACGCGGCTGCCGTGTCGGTGGTGAAGAACGGGTTGCCCGTTCCGCCGGCGAGGATGACGATGCGACCCTTTTCGAGATGACGCTCGCAGCGGCGCCGGATGTACGGCTCGGCGACCTTGGGCATCTCGACTGCTGTCATGACGCGCGAATGCTGCCCGACGCGCTCGAGGGCATCCTGCAGCGCGAGACCGTTCATCACGGTGGCGATCATTCCCATGTAGTCGGCCTGTGCCTGGTCCATGCCGCGTCCGGTGCCCTTCAAGCCGCGCCAGAAGTTGCCTCCACCGACGACGATCGCGATGTCAACGCCGAACTCTTCGCGTGCCTCGTGCAACTCGCTCGCGACCTGGTGGAGCGTCTCGGTGTTGAGTCCGAAACCCGACGATTCGGCGAGTGCCTCACCGGACAACTTGAGGACGATCCGCCGCCAGCGCGGGGTTTTCTTGGCCGGGGACGACATGCAAACCCCGAGAGTACCCGAGAGCGCGGGTCGGGACCGATTTCCGGGTCGTCGACTCAGCCGATGAAGACTTGCGCGTAACGAACGATCGACGCCTTGCCGATGACGTCCTTCACGGACTTCTTGTCGTCCTTGGCGTACGGCTGCTCGAGGAGCACGATCTCCTTGAAGAACCCGTTCAGACGACCCTCAACGATCTTTGCGATTGCGGCCTCGGGCTTGCCCTCGTTGCGCGTCGCGGTCTCGAGCGTGGCACGTTCGGCTGCAATCACGTCGGCAGGGACCTCGTCGCGGGTGAGGTACGTCGGGCGCGCAAAGGCGATGTGCACGGCAACGTCGTGCGCCAACTCTTCGGTTGCGCCGTTCATCTCGACGACGACGACGTTGACGCCGCGTCCACCCTGGACGTGGATGTAGGAGTCCATGATGTTTCCGGCGGCTGCTTCCAAGTGCACCACCTCGCCCAGGTCGATGTTCTCCTTCAGCAAGATCTTCAGATCTTCGAGTTGCTTGGAGCGCTCGGCGACGGCCGATGCACCCCTGTCGCGAACGAGGTCGGCGATCGCCTGTGCCTCGGCGATGAATGACTCACTCGATGCAACGAAGTCGGTTTCGCACTTCAGCTTGACGATCGCCGCCTGCGGGCAGTCGATCGACAGCGCGACGACACCCTGGTTGCTTTCGCGTTCGGCGCGCTTCGCGCTGGCTGCAAGACCCTTTTCGCGCAGCCACTTCTTCGCCGCCTCGTAATCGCCGCCCGATTCCTCGAGTGCCTTCTTGCAGTCCATCATTCCCGCGCCGGTTGCCTGGCGGAGTGCTTGCACGTCCTTTGCGTTCACTGCCACGACGGATCAGTTCCCCTGTCCGGCGATGCGCGCGTCACGCTCGGCCTGCTGGGCGGCGGCTTCACGGCGCGCGCGCTCCTGCTCGGCTGCGAACACGGCATTGTCGACGGTTGCGGTGGCCGGGTTCTGCACCTGACCGCCGGCCTTCTCGGCGATGAAGCGACCTTCGACGACGGCCTCGGTGATGACGCGCGTCATCAACTCGTTGGCACGAATCGCATCGTCGTTGCCCGGGATCGGGTACTGAATGAGATCGGGGTTGACGTTCGTGTCGACGACGGCGATGACGGGGATGCCGAGTTTGTTCGCCTCGGTGACTGCGAGATGCTCGGTCTGCGTATCGAGAACGAACACAGCGTCGGGACGGCGCGACATCTGGCGGATACCCGACAGGTTCCGCTGCAACTTCTCGAGTTCGCGAGAGAGGAGCAGCGCTTCCTTCTTCGGGATGTTCGCCCAGTCGCTCGAGTTGCTGAGACGCTCGAGCTCGATCATCTTCTGGACGCGCTTGGAGATGGTGTCGAAATTGGTGAGCATGCCACCGAGCCAACGCTGATTGATGTACGGCATGCCGCAACGCTCGGCGTAGTTGCGGATGGGGTCCTGCGCCTGCTTCTTCGTTCCGACGAAGAGCACCGTGCCGCCGCCGGCGACGAGTTGACGCACGAAGCCGTACGCCGTCTCGACGCGCTGGAGCGTCTGCTCGAGGTCGATGATGTAGATGCCGTTGCGCTCACCGAAGATGAAGCGCTTCATGCGGGGGTTCCAACGCTGGGTCTGGTGTCCGAAGTGGACGCCTGCTTCCAGCATCTGACGCATCGTCACAATTGCCATGGTGTTGCTCCTTCGTGGTTGTCGTTACGGTTCCGCGCGCCGAAGCGACCACGAGGTGGGAACCGCACAGTGATGTATGGAAGCGCCAACGCTATCGGGGCCCTGCCGCCTCGCAACGAGAGCCGCCGACGAGCGAATCTCGCCGACTCGCACGCTGCGGTCGCCGGGCCGGGTCCAGGGCGTGGGGTCGCGGTACGTGTCGGAGTCACGCAGCGCGACGACGAGTCGCGTCGTGGTCGTGCCGATCGGCTCGCCGATCGTCACCGCGTCGCCCGCCGCGACGCGCACCCCTCCGACTCCGCCGAGCGTCACCCGCACGGCGGGATGTTCGGCACTGCGTACGACGATCCACGGCGCTCCCCCAACCGTGCCGACGTACGAGACGGTGCCCGTCACCGGCGCGGGGACGATGTCTCCGCTGCGCGTCGCCACGATGACACTGCGCGACCCGGCACAGAACCGGCACGGATCATCGAAACCGGTGACGACCCCGAGGTGGGTCGGCATCGCGAGACACAGCGCGGCGATTGCGCCGACAACGAACGTCACCGGTAGTCGGCGGCCGCCATCTTCGCGCGCATCTGCAGGACGGCCTTGGCGTGGATCTGCGAGACGCGGCTCTCGGTGACGTCGAGTACCTCGCCGATCTGGGCGAGGGTGAGGTTGTCCTCGTAATACATGAGGAGAACGCGCCGTTCCTTGTCGGGCAGCGACTTGATGGCACGGCGCATCGTGGCGCGCATCTCGCTCGCCTCGACGGCGACGTGCGGAGTGGTGGCGCGATTGAAGTCGCGGTCGTCGGCGGCCGGCTGCGCATCGACGGTGACGTGGTCGAGCGGACCGACCGATGCGGCGGCGACGTCGGACAACCACGTGCCGAGTTCGTCGACGTCGATCTCGAGTCGCGTCGCAATCTCGGCATCGGTCGGTGTGCGGCCGTGTTCGTGTTCGAGTTCGGTGATGGCGTCCTGGATGCGCCGCGAGCGGGTGCGCACCGTGCGCGGCACCCAGTCGAGCGAGCGGAGACTGTCGAGGATCGCGCCGCGGATGCGCGGCACGGCGTACGTCTCGAACTTCGCACCGTTGCCCGGATCGAAGCGCTCGATCGCATCGATGAGACCGAACATGCCGGCACTCACGAGATCGTTCGTGTCGACCCTCCGCGGCAAGCCGGCAGCGAGACGACCGGCGACGTACTTGATGAGCGACGCGTAGTGAACGAGCAGCCACTCGCGTGCCGCAAGGTCGCGGGCCGTCACCCACGCTTGCCACGCCTCGGCGACGGTGAAACGAACGGGACGCGGATTCATGCCCGGGGATGCGACGCGCGGTATGCCGAGCGCAATCGTTCCTTGCTCACGTGGGTATACCGCTGGGTGGTTGCAACGTTGCCGTGGCCGAGCAACTCCTGCACCACGCGCAGGTCGGCACCGTTGTCGAGGAGATGGGTGGCGAAGGTGTGTCGCAACGCGTGCGGATGCGTCGGTGCGAGCGAACGATCGTCGAGGATGCGGCGCACGTCGCGCGACCCGAGACGCCGGCCGCGCTGATTGAGGAACAGCGCCTCGACGTCGCCATTCGCGTCGTCGACGAATTCTTTGCGCAAAGTTCGCCACAGCTTGACTGCGGCGAGTGTGGGATCGCTCACCGGCACGATGCGCTCCTTGGAGCCCTTGCCCATGACGCGCACCGATCGTCGACGCACGTCGAGAGAGTCGAGGTTGAGCGAACACAACTCGGCAACGCGCAAGCCGCTGCCGTACAACAGTTCGATGACCGCATCGTCGCGCGAGATGCGCCACGGTGCATGACCTTCGGGACGCGACTCGAGCAGCGCCCGCAAATGGTCGCTGGTGAGCACCGTCGGCAGGCGTCCCTTGTCGGACGGCGCCTTCACCCCCGTCGTCGGATCGACCTTCACGTGACCGTTGCGCACCAGCCAGCCGTAGTAGCGGGCAAGAGCGGCGCGTTTGCGCGAGATGCTGCGCCGCGCGCGACGCAACGTCGTGAGGAACGAGATGTACGACCGGACGTGATCCTTCGTCACCTTGCCGGCGTCGCGCACCGACTGGCGCTCCATCCAATCGCGGAACTGCTCGACGTCGCGGCGGTATGCATCGACGGTGTTCTGCGCACTCGCGGTGAGCGAGCGCGCGAAATCGTCGATTCGCCACCCGTCGCGCGCCACGCTCATCACGGTAGTTCGTCGTCATCGACCGCTGCGCTCGACTGCGGCAACGACGTGCACGCTCTCCCACCATCCCGCATGTTCGACGACCCAGCCGTGCGCCGACAATCGCCCGAGCGACACCGCGACGTCGTGCAGTGGTCGATCGACGTGCGCGACGACCTCGCCGAGGCTGAGCGGCGCAACGGCCAAGGCCTCGAGCACGACGCGATCGTGCGGGTCGGGTCGCGGTCGCATCTCGCGCGGTAGTTGGCGCGAATGGTCAAGGCCGAGAGCCTCGAGCACGTCATCGGCGTTGCGCACCGGAGCGCAACCCTCGGCGAGCAAGGCGTTCGTGCCTTCACTCGTCACGTGGCCGGGTGATCCGGGCACCGCCATGACGGGCACGCCGCGGTGCAGAGCGTGATCGACGGTGAGCATCGAGCCGCCGCCGGCTCGCGATTCGACGACGACGAGAATCTCGCTCAGCGCGGCGATGATGCGGTTGCGCAACGGGAAGCGGAACGCATCAGCCGGTGTGCCCGGCGGCGATTCGCACAACAACACCCCGCGGCGCGCAACGTCGTTCCACACGTCGACGTGTTCGCGGGGATACGGCCGGTCGAGTCCGCTGGCAACGACTCCGACGGGACCGACACGCCCACCGTCTTCATGAACATCGAGTGCACCGCGGTGTGCGGCGACGTCGATTCCGCGAGCAAGACCCGATACGACCGCCACGCCGTTTTGCGCAAGGTCGCGTCCGAGTTCGCGGGCGAAGCGCCGACCGGACGCCGTCGCAGCCCGCGTGCCGACGATTGCCACCCGCCTGCAACGCAACACGTCGAGTGAGCCGCGCACGAAGAGCACCGCCGGTGCCTCGGGATCCGCGGCGAGCACCGACGGATAGTCGCCGTCACCGAGAACGACGACGCGCATGGCGTTCATCGCGACGCGACGTCGCACGTCGCTCAACAGTTCGTCGGTCGCATGCGAACGCCACGGTGCGAGCACACCGGTGCGTTCGAAGCGCTCGACGAGATGTGCGGGCAATACCGCGGCACCGCGTACCGCATCCCACGCACGTTCCGGAGACAGCGCGGTGAGCAGCGCGCGCAGGCGCCGCGGCCCCATGCCGGGCAGAGCGGCAAGTGCCGCCGCGTGACACTGACGCACGGTGGGAACGACGTGTTCGGTCACCGCATCACCCCGTCGAGGAGCGGGCCGATGTCGGCACGCAAACCGAGTGCGGCGAGCACGTGCGCCGCATCGAGCGGACGCACGGCCGCGTCGTCGGGTGCGGCGAGATCGGCCAGCGTGAGTGCGACGCGGTGCACACGGTGCAATCCGCGACCGCTCAACTTCCCCGCCTCGAGCTGCACGCGCAACGTGTCGCGCGCTGCCGGCGACAACGGGGCGAACGCGGCAAGTTCGGTGCCACCGAGTCGCGCGTTGTGCGCGCCGCGCAGAGCCACCGCGGCAGCACGCACCCGCGCCACCCGCACCGCGATCTCGGCACTCGATTCGACCCCCGACTCGGCGAGCAGCTCGTGCGCGGCCGTTGGTGCGACGAGTACGCGGATGTCGAAGCGATCGAGCAACGGGCCGGAGAAGCGGCGCAGGTAGCGCAGTCGTGCCGCGTCGTCGCACACGCAACGACCCGGACGTCCCGCCCCGCACGGACAGGGATTCGTCGCGGCAACGAGGAGGAACCGCGCCGGCATCGTCACCGTCGCCTTGGCGCGCGCGATGTGCACGACACCTTCTTCGAGCGGCTGACGCAACGACTCGAGCACCCGCGGTGCGAACTCGCCGAGCTCGTCGAGAAAGAGGACTCCTCCGTGGCTGAGCGACACCTCGCCGGGTCGCACGACGGCGCTGCCGCCACCGACCATCGCGACGAGCGTCGACGAATGATGCGGGGAGCGCAACGGTGGTTCGCGGACCAATCCGTGGGCAACGGCGGCGCTGCGCACCGCCGAGTGCACCATGGTGACGTCGAGGCTGTCGTGCTCGTCGAGCGGCGGCAGCACGCCCGGCAGACGGCGCGCAAGCATCGACTTGCCCGAGCCCGGCGGCCCGACGAGGAGCACGTGGTGATGACCGGCTGCGGCCACTTCGAGGGCGAGTTTCGCCGCGGCCTGGCCGCGGACGTCGGCAAAGTCAGGATGTGCAACCGGTGCGACGGATGCAGTGCGCGAGTCACTCGCGTCGTCGGGCACGAGCTCGCTCCACGGCACATCACCACGCAGTGCCGCTGCGACGACTCCGAGATCTCGGGCAATGACGACACGTTTCACGCCCGCCGCGCGCACCTCGGCTGCATTGCCCGGTGCGACGACCACCGTGCAATCGCGCACGGCGAGGGCGAGCGACACCGCGCCGGCAACGGCGCGCAGCGATCCGTCGAGTCCGAGTTCGGCGAGGCAGGCGACACCGTCGACCCCGTTCGGCGGCACCTGCTCGTCGGCGACGAGCACCCCGACGGCGATCGCGAGATCGAGTGCCGAGCCGTCCTTGCGTTCGGCCGTGGGCGCAAGGTTCACCGTGATGCGCCGGTTCGGCCACGACAAGTCGCGCGACAGGCACGCCGCGCGCACGCGATCGCGGCTCTCGCGACACGTCTCGTCGGGTTGACCGACGATCGTGAAACCGGGCAGCCCGACCCCGACGTGCACCTCGACGTCGAGTGCGCGACCGACGACACCGTGCAGACTCGCCGAACGAACGACCGCGTACATCAGAGGTGATCCGACCGCGATGCACGGTCGCGTGGGAGAATAAGGAGCGATGTTGCGCTGGGAACGTACGCCGAAGCCGGCACCCAGCCTTCGGTCGTCGAAGCCGGTGAAATCGATGAAATCGGTGACGACACGAACATGGCGAGGAACCCCGCTCGGATGTGTGCGCGCTCGGCGCCGACCGGCACGCTCGGGCCGCTTGCTCGGCACCGTCGCTGCGGTAGCCGTGCTCGTCGCCGGATGCGCGAGTACACCCCGCACCGCCACCAACTTCTGCCGCGTGCTCGACGCGCGCCGCGCGCAGATCGCCGTCACGGCGAAGACATCGGCTGACATCACCCGTCTCGTCGCCGACTACGAGGAACTCGTCGCAGTCGCACCCCTCGAGGTCGAATCCGACCTGCGCGTGCTGCTCGAGTTGTTCCGCCTGGCGTCGAACGTCAACGCCGACGATGCCGACCAGGTGCAGCGCCTCGCCGATCTGTCCTACGGCGCGGAGAAGGCAGCCGACGATGCTGCCGCGTGGGTCGCCGCGACGTGCGGCTTTGACTTGTCGACCGGCTCGCTGCTGTCGGGTGACGCGGTCGTGACACCCGTCGTGACGATCCCCGGGACGGTGCCCGGCGATACGTCGACCGGTGGTTAGCGGATTTCTCCGCGGCGCACGATCACTTTGTCGACGAGGCCGTACTGCTTCGCATCTTCGGCGGTGAACCAGCGGTCGCGTTCGCTGTCGCGCTGAATCTCCTCGATCGGCTTGCCCGAGTGGTGCGCGATGAGTTCGGCCATGCGACGCTTCGTGAACGCCAACTGCTCGGCCTGGATGGCGATGTCGGCGGCCTGACCGCGCAATCCGGCGAGCGGCTGGTGCATCATGATCCGCGCGTTGGGCAACGAGTAACGCTTGCCCTGCGTGCCGGCGGTGAGCAGGAACTGACCCATCGATGCGGCGAGACCGACGCACACCGTGGCGACGTCGCACGAGATGAACTGCATCGTGTCGTAGATCGCCATGCCCGCGGTCACCGAACCACCGGGGCTGTTGATGTACAGCCACACGTCGGCTTTCGGGTCCTCTCCCTCGAGGAACAACAGCTGGGCACAGATCTGGTTCGCGACGTCGTCGTTGACGTCGGAGCCGAGCATGATCACCCGGCTCTTCAGCAGACGGCTGAAGATGTCGAGGCGCGGATCGAATCCGCCGTCGAGGGCCATGGGGACGCTGGGCAAGGTCATGCGCCGAAGGCTAACGCTCACCGCGAGCCGGGCGCGGCGTTGAGCGTCGAACTCCGCTGAACACCACCGCGATGCGTTCGTCATCGCGGATCATGTGACGGATGGCGAGCACGCCAGCGAGACCGGCCGCGCCGGTGGGGCTCACGTCGATGTCGGTATGACGGTGTGCCATTTCGTATGCCTCGTGAATCTGCTTCTCGGTGGCGACGACGGGCGAACCTTCGCTGCGTTGCATCGCGTCGCACACCGACACCCAGTCGGACGTTTCGGCGTCGAGGATGCCGTCGGCGAACGAGTGCGGTGCGTCCCACGGCCACATGCAGTCATCCCAGTGACGCGCCGCATCGGCGAGTGACGAAAATCGCGATACTTCATTCCATGCGCGTGCGAGCGGTGCACACCCCTCGGCCTGAACGGCGTGCAACTGTGCACTCGTTCCCCCGGCGTGGAATCCCCGCGCGAGGCTCGCGGCGAACGCACCGCCTCCGACCTGCACGAACAACCGCGACACGAGCGGCGGGGGTGCATGCTCGGCGACCCAGGCCATTTCCCATCCGATCGTGCGACCACCGTCGAGGCACCAACCGTTCTCCGTGCCCTGCACACCGAACGGCACCGCACCGCCGTGCACAGCTTCGCGGAACCGGTGCACGCACGGATCACCGGGCGGATCGTCGTCTCGGCGCGGGCACACGACCACGTTGGCGTCGAGGTGCGCGAGCATCGCGAGCACGTCGGCATCGGCCGAGGTGGCAACGAACACGCTGATCGGCCATTGCTGCGACTTCGCCAGCGTCGACGCCGCGATTGCCGCGTTGCCGCACGACGCAATCGCCAGCGACGGACGCTCGTCGACCGAGCGCCACGGCGCACGCCCCACCCGTTCGAGCGTGACGAGATGGAGCAACTCGACGAACAGGTGACGTGCCTTGTGCGACCCAGCGACGTTGTTCGTTTCGTCCTTCACCCACACTCCTCCGTCCGCCGAGAACCCGAGTGCAGCGGAGAGTCGGTCGGCGCGAGCGAACGGTGTGATGCGAAAACCGGTGCCCGCCACCGCAGCGACGCGCGCGTCGCATTCGCGCACGACGGCAATGCGTTGGTCGACGTCGAGTCCGAGTGCCGCAGCGAACGAATCCCAGGCGAGATAGCGACGGAATGCGAGGAACGGGTTGTCGTCGTCGTCACCTTTTTCGCGACGCAACGGCGCGACGTCGGACTGCGGCGCGAGAACATGGTGACGATCGTCGTCACTGCTCGCCGGACAACGCCACGACAACGGCGTGCCGACGTCGACGACGGCACCGCACACGACGCACTTCCATGCGCGAACGATCGGCGGTACGGCGTGCGGGTTCGCCGTGAGCATCAACGCGAGGCGGCGACGCGGCGGTTGAACTCGCCGATCATCTCGTCCCACACCGGCAGGTACCGGCGCAGACCGCGCCAGAAGTCCTGCGAGCGACGCGCCTCGAACGTTTCGAGAGTGGTGCCCTGCTGTTCGACCCACGTGTAGTAGCCGAGGTTGAAGATGCGGTTGCGGTCGTGTTGCGTGCAGTCGATCATCGCGTCGGTCGACACGTCGGCGAGGTGCTCGGCGAACACTTCGGCGGCGTCGATTTCGGTGAAGTCGTTGTTGAAGCGACGCGCCAGCGTCTTGCGTCGCTCGCTCGGGTACAAATCGGCACCGTCGGTGGCGATGGTGACGAGCACGTCGTCGGGACCCAGGTTGCGCAACTTCGCCGTCTTGATGGCGGCAATGACGTTGCAGATCGCCGAGAAGCCGAAATGCGGCAGCGTGGCGAGCACGTCGACGGGCACGTGCTTGCGCTCGCGGAGATACCGCAGGCCGACCTCGGTGTTGAAGAGCACGTCGAGTTCGTCGGTGGCGCGGTCGGATACCGCGGCGACGACGTCGGTGTTCATGACGTTGTGGATGAGCGGTATGTGCTTGTCGCCGATGCCCTGGATGTTGTGCTCGCCGAAACCGTTCTCGAGCATCGTCGGGCACTCAAGCGCCTCGACGGCGACAATTGCCGCACCGTGGTCGTCCTTCAGGCGATCACCGGCGGCGATGGTGCCCGCCGATCCGGTGGCACTCGTGAAGCCGGCGAGGCGCCAATGTGCATTGCCGACCTTCTTGCGCGCGTGTTCGTACACGTGCGACAGCGCACGACCGGTCACCTCGTAATGCGCGAGGTGGTTGCCGAACTCGCAGAACTGGTTGAAGATGAAGTTCACCGGATCACGACGCATTTCGTTGCACGCGTCGTAGATCTCCTTCACGTTGCTCTCGGTGCCCGGCGTGCGCACGACGTCGCTCGGGTCCGACGTCCAACGATCCAGCCAGTCGAAGCGCTCCTGCGACATTCCCGCCGGCAAAACCGCGACGCCGCGGGCGCCCATGATCTTGCTGATCGCCACGCCACCGCGGGCGTAGTTGCCCGTCGACGGCCAGATGGCGCGGTGACGCGTGGGATCGAATTGACCGGTGATGATGCGCGGTGCGAGACATGCGTACGCGGCGAGCACCTTGTGCGCGGTGATCATCGGGAAGCGGTCGCCGAAGGCGACGACGATCGGGCTCGCCACACCGGTGAGCGACGACGGCAGCACGACGTAGTCGGGAACGGCGACGCGTTCACCGGCGAGATCGTTGTACCAATGCACGCGGAACAAGTTGCGCGGATCGGCGGCGTTCTTGTCGACACCCTTCGTCAACGACGCGTCGATGCTGGTCGGATCGGCGAGCTGGGCGAAGGTCGGCAGAACGACGCGCGTCGAGGCGCACTGGGCGACCGCATTGGCCAGCGCCGTCTCGTCGACGATCGTGTCGGCCAAACCCAACTGATCGGCGAATGTCGTCGCCTCGTGGGTCGCAGTCACCTTGACATTCTGTCAAAGGAACCGACCCGGGACTACCCTTTGCGTTCACCCGCCGGCGTAGCCCAATGGCAGAGGCACGGCGCTTAGGACGCCGCCAGTGAGAGTTCGAGTCTCTCCGCCGGCACGGTTCCCGAACCGACTCGGCGTGGATCGGAGTCTTTCAGCGCGCGGCGGCGAGCAGATCGGCGAGGTGACGGAACGCCCGGCCCCGGTGCGACATCGCGTGCTTGTCGGCGATCGTCATTTCGGCGAACGTACGGCCGTCACCGTCGCCCGGCACGAACACCGCGTCGTAACCGAAGCCCCGCTCACCCCGTTCGGACTCCGCGATCGTGCCCCGGCACTCGCCCTCGGCGACGATCTCATGCCCGTCGGGCGAGGCGAGAACGACGACGGTGCGGAATCGCGCGGTACGTGCCGCACCCGCAACCCCGCGCAGCGCATCGAGCAAGTGTCGACGGTTGTCGGCATACGACGCATCGTCGCCGGCGAAGCGCGCCGTGCGCACACCCGGCGCACCGCCGAGTGCGTCGACTTCGAGACCCGTGTCGTCGGCGACTGCCGGTAGTCCCGTCGCGGCGACGAGAGCACGGGCCTTCAGTCGTGCGTTACC
>Ga0169931_10000064_pt1 | contig 142752 bp, 124 predicted proteins | sample Kivu_15m_20L_FD_129675 | JGI IMG/M metagenome (GOLD analysis project Ga0169931, IMG submission 129675) | Freshwater microbial communities from Lake Kivu, Western Province, Rwanda to study Microbial Dark Matter (Phase II) - Kivu_15m_20L... | ecosystem: Environmental > Aquatic > Freshwater >... | reverse complement strand
GGTCGATCACGAAGCGCCGCAGCATCGCCCGTCCCTGCCGGGTGTGGGTGACCTCGGGGTGGAACTGCACCGCGTAGAAGCGACGCGACTCGTCGGCCATCGCCGCGATCGGACAGCTCGGCGTGGAGGCCATAACGACGAAGCCCGGGGGCAGCTCGGTCACCGCGTCGCCGTGGCTCATCCAGACGTCGAGCAGCCCGTGCCCTGCGTCGTTGCCGCGATCCTGGATGCCCTGCAGCAGCCGGGTGTGCCCGCGTGCCCTCACCTCCGCGTAGCCGAACTCACGGTGCTGCGAGAACGCGACCCGCCCGCCGAGCTGCGCGGCCATGGTCTGCATCCCGTAGCAGATCCCGAGTACCGGCACGCCGAGCTCGAACACCGCCTGCGGCGAACGCATCGACGTGTCCTCGTAGGTCGAGGCGTGGCTTCCGGACAGGATCACCCCGCGGGGCGCGTACTCGCGTACGAACGCGTCGGACACGTCGTGCGGGTGGATCTCGCAGAACACGTTCAGCTCGCGTACGCGCCGCGCGATGAGCTGGGTGACCTGGGACCCGAAGTCGAGGATCAGGATGCGATCGTGCATGCGATGCGACGACCCAGCCGCGCCAGGTCGGTCCGTGACGTGGTCGGCGGGATCACTCGACCTGGTAGTTCGGGGCTTCCTTCGTGATCTGCACGTCGTGGACGTGCGACTCGCGGATTCCGGCGGAGGTGATCTCGACGAACGCGGGTCGGGTGCGCATTTCGTCGACGCTGCGGCAGCCGCAGTAGCCCATGCTTGCGCGCACGCCGCCGCACAGCTGGTACAGGATCGTCAGCACCGAGCCCTTGTAGGGCACGCGCCCCTCGATCCCCTCAGGCACGAGCTTCTCCTGGTTGGACGCAGGATCCTGGAAGTAGCGGTCGGCCGCGCCGTCGACCATCGCGCCGAGCGAGCCCATGCCCCGGTAGCTCTTGTATGAACGCCCCTGGAACAGGATCACCTCGCCCGGGGCCTCCTCGGTGCCCGCGAGCGTCGAGCCCATCATCACGCTCCAGGCCCCGGCTGCCAACGCCTTGGCGACGTCGCCCGAGTAGCGGATCCCGCCGTCGGCGATCAACGGAATGCCGCTGCCGTCCAGCGCCTGCGCGACGTCGGCGATCGCGCTGATCTGCGGTACGCCGACGCCGGCGACGATGCGCGTCGTGCAGATCGAGCCGGGTCCGATCCCGACCTTCACGCCGTCGGCCCCGGCCTCGGCGAGCGCCAGGGCCGCGTCGGCGGTTGCGATGTTGCCGCCGATCACCTCGACCTGCGGGAACGTGCGCTTGACCCAGCGCACGCGGTCGATCACGCCGCGAGAGTGCCCGTGGGCGGTGTCGACCACGATCACGTCGACGCCCGCGCGCACCAGCAGCTCGATGCGCTCGTCCGCCTCGGGTCCGACGCCCACCGCCGCGCCGACGCGCAGCTTGCCGAACTCGTCCTTGCACGCGTTCGGATGCTCGGTCGACTTCAGGATGTCCTTCACGGTCATCAGACCGCGCAGCTCGAAGGCGTCGTTCACCACCAGCACGCGCTCGAGCCGATGGTGGTGCATCAGCTGCTTGGCCTCCTCAGGGGTCGCGCCCTCGCGCACGGTCACCAGCCGCTCGCGCGGCGTCATGATCGACGAGACCGGCTCGTCGAGCCGGGTCTCGAAGCGCAGATCGCGGTTGGTGACGATCCCCACGACCTGCCGGCCCCGTACGACCGGCAGCCCGGAGATCCGGTGCTGACGGGTGATCTCGATCACGTCGCGAACGGTCATGTCGGGCGCGACCGTGATCGGGTCGCGCACGATGCCCGCTTCGAAGCGCTTGACGCGCGCGACCTCTCGGGCCTGATCAGCCGGAGAAAGGTTCTTGTGGACGATGCCGATGCCGCCTTCCTGCGCGATGGCGATCGCCAGGCGCGATTCCGTGACCGTATCCATCGCGGCGGACACCAGTGGGATGTTCAGCGCGATGCCCCGGGTGAGGCGGGTGGCGAGCGAGGTGTCGCGGGGCAGGACTTCGGAGTACGCGGGCACCAGGAGGACGTCGTCGAACGTCAGCGCTTTCTTGGCCAGTCGCATGAGAGCCCTCTGGGCGCAAAATCGGAGTATACCGGCTCCGTCGGACCCCGCCGCCGCGCCGCTCATCGGGGAAACGTCGCCCGTCCGATCGCACCCGGCCGAATATCGCGCAGGCTCACTGGTCGTTTCGAGGTATCGATGCCCCCGTCGCGAATCCTCCCGGCCGTCCTGGTCTGCTCGATGGGATTGATCGCCACGTCGCCCACGCTCGCTCAGTTCAAGTGGCGAGACGCGGAGGGACGGATCACGTACTCGGATCAGCCGCCGCCGCCGTCAGTGCCGGATGCGGCGATTCTGAAGGCGCCGCATTCCGCGCTCCAGCGCCCAGGGCCGGTGGCGCCGACGCCCTCTGGTGGCGACAGTGCAGCGGGGCCGGTCGGCACGAGCCCGGAGCGCGCCGCCCCGCTCAAGGCGGCGGACCGTGAGTTCGAGTTCCGCAAGCGGCGGATCGAACGCGCCGAGGCCGAAAAGAAGGCCGCCGAAGCTCAGGCGCGTGCGCAGCGTGCGTCCACCGCCTGCGAGGAGTCGCGCGTCGAGGTGCGAACACTCGAGAGCGGAATGCGCATGGCGAGCGTCGATGCCCGCGGAGAGCGGGTGGTCGCTGACGACGCTGACGTGGCGCGACGGCTGGAGTCCGCTCGGCGCGCAGTCCAGGATTTCTGCAAGGGTTGATCCGCCGGGTGGTTCACGCCGGCCGCGTTCGTGATGGGTCGCGGTCGGGTGCCCAGCGGCGCTCGCCCCGTGCTCGACGGCGGTGCTCAGCGCGGCGCTGGCGGGCGACCTTGGGGTCGACCGTGAGTGGTGGCAGCAGCTCGATCCGATCGCCGTCGTGCAGCACCTCGTGCGGCGTCACCCGCCGCCCGTGCAGCGCCAGTGCCAAGCCGTCCCACGACGGAGCGCCCGGCACGGCATCGGCGTGCGCTGCGATCCGGGCCCGCAGCCCGCACACCGCGAGCGCGCCGGCCACGGTCGTGCCCGCCGGCACCCGGGCACTCAGACGCGTCGGCGGGCTCGTGCCGATCCAGACGACCTCTATCGAAAGCCCAGCCTCATCCATAGATCGCGTCAGCCCGCTGCACGAAGGCGTCGACGAAGGTCACGGCGATCTGATCGAAGACCGGCGACAACATCCGGGACACGAGCGCTCCCGAGAACGCGTAGTCGAGCGACAGTTCGACCTTGCTCCCGTCCGCACTCAGCGGCGAGAAGCGCCAGTGCCCGTCGAGCCGCTCGAATGGCCCCTCTCGAAGCCGCATGCGGATGCTGTGCTCGCGCTCGTGGAGATTTTCGGTGGTGAACGACTGCCGCAGCCCGCGGTAGTCGATCAGCAGCGTGGCGACCATCCGGCCGGGCTCACGCACGTGCACACTCGCGCCGCCGCACCAGGGCAGGAACTCCGGGTAGTCCTCGACCCGCTCGACCAGGGCGAACATGCGTTCGGCCGCGTACGGCACCAGCACTGACTTGTTCACCGTGGGCATCGTCTCGGCTCGCGGGCTGCCGGGGACGCCCGGCTGCTAGAATCCGCGCGATTCTATCTGGCCGCGGCGCGCGGCAGTCCATGACCATCGTCGACAACCGGAAGGCTTGGCACGACTACTTCATCGAGGAGAAGTTCGAGGCCGGGCTGGCCCTCGAGGGGTGGGAGGTCAAGTCGATCCGAGCGGGCCGCGTGCACCTCAAGGAGGCCTATGTGGTCGTTCGCGGCGCCGAACTGTTCCTGTTCGGCGCCCACATCACGGCCCTGCCCACGGCGTCCACCCACGTGAGCCCGGACCCGGTGCGCACGCGCAAGCTGCTGATGCACCAGGCTGAGATCGCCAAGCTGATCGGGAAGGTCGAGCGCGCGGGGTACACGCTGGTGCCCCTGGATCTGCACTACAAGGGCGGGCGCATCAAACTCGAGATCGGGCTCGCCAAGGGCAAGAAGCAGTACGACAAGCGCGCAACCGAACGCGAACGCGAGTGGCAGCGCGAGAAGCAGCGGCTGGTCAAGGGCGGGACCCGCGTGACGGGGTGACGCGGGGCGTGCGATGCGGGTGATGCTGGTCGAGGATGACGATGCGCTCGGCGAGGCGTTGGCAGCCGGCTTGCGCAGCCTGGGTTTCGCGGTCGATCGGTTCGCCGCGGGCGCCCCCGCGGACACCGCGCTCGAACTGACGCCCTACGACGCGGTCGTGCTCGACCTCGGGCTGCCGGGGGGCGACGGCGGCGAGTGGCTCGCGCGCTGGCGCTCGCGCGGCAAGGCCGTACCGGTACTCATCCTCACCGCACGCGATGCGCTGGACAGCCGGATCGGCGGCCTGGACGCGGGTGCGGACGACTATCTGCTGAAGCCAATCGCCGTGCGGGAACTGGCCGCACGGTTGCGCGCGGTCGTACGACGCGCGCGCGGCCGGCCCGAGCCGGTGTGGCGTCACGGCGAACTGCTCTACCGTCCCGACACCCGCGAGGCGCACTGGCGGGGCCAACCGGTGGACCTGAGCCCACGCGAGGCGGCGCTGCTTGAGGTGCTTCTGTCGCATTCAAACCGAATCCTGTCGAAATCCGCACTGCTGGAGCGACTGTACGACTGGGATCGCGACCCCGACAGCAACGCACTCGAAGTGTTCGTCCACCACCTGCGGCGCAAGATCGATCCGGGTATCGTGCGGACGGTACGCGGTGTCGGCTACGCGCTCGGGGCGCCCGCGCCGACCGCGGACGAGCAGCGCTCGGAATGACGCTTCAGCGACGCCTGCTGCTGTCGATCGCGCTGGCCGCGCCGCTGGTGTGGTTCGGCTTTGCAGGCATCGCATGGTGGCGAGCGCACCACGAGATCGATGAGTTCTACGACACCGGCATGGTGCGGTTCGCACGGCAGGTGGTCGCGCTGCTGCCCGAGGAGATCGCAACCGCCGCGCCGATGCCGCGCCCGGGTGAACCGGGCGGCGCTGCCGAGCTGGACTCGATGTCGGTGGCGGTGTGGGATGGCGGACGGCGGCTGCTGTCGGATGCGGAGGGTGCAGCCCTGCCGTGGCGCGAAGGCGTCGAGGGGTTCGTCGACACGACGCTCGACGGCCGGCGCTGGCGGCTGTTCTACCTGCGCGATCCGAACCGGCCGAGTCGCGTGGTCGCGGTCGGGCAGGACGCACGGGAGCGCGACGAACTCGCCGAGGGGCTGATCGCCGCGCAGTTGCTGCCGTGGCTCGCGTCGCTGCCGCTGTTGATCGTCGCGCTCGGGTTCGCGGTCCGCAGAGCACTGTGGCCGCTACGGCGACTGACCCGAGACGTCGAGCATCGCGACGCGGCGGACCTGAAGCCGATCGGCTCGGCGGGCGTGCCGGATGATCTGGCGCCGCTCCTGTCCGCGATCAACCAGCTCCTCGCGCGTCTGGACCAGGCGCTGCGCCAGGAGCGTCGCTTCACCGCAGACGCCGCCCACGAGCTGCGCACACCGATCGCGGCGCTGAGGGCGCAGTGGGACGCGGCCTGCCTGGCCGAGGACCCGGGGCAGCGGCGTGTCGCACAAAACGGGCTCGGAGCCGGCATCGACCGGCTCGGTCACCTGGTGTCGCAGATGCTGGCGCTCGCCCGCGCGGACTCCGGGCCCGCGGCTGCGGAAGCGCCGATCGACTGGCGCGCGGTGGTCGAACGGGTGATCGGCGACACGCTACCGGCAATCGATACGCGCGACGCTCAGGTCGAGGTCGTCTGGCCGCCCGGGGGCGTGGCGCCGATGCCGCTGTCGGGCGACGAGACGCTGGTCGCCTCGATGCTGCGCAACTTGGTCGACAACGCGGTGCGCTATGGACCGCTCCATGGCCGGGTCACACTGCGCATGGCGCCCGATCGCATCGAGTTCAAGGACGAGGGGCCGGGTCTCGATCCCGCGCAGCGCGCGACGATCGGCGAGCGGTTCCGCCGCCCGGCGGGCGCGCCATCGACCGGCAGCGGGCTCGGCGTGTCGATCGCGATGCGCGTGGCCGCGCTGCACGGACTGACGATGCGCTTCGACGAGGGCACGCCCGGGCTGCGCGTGACGGTGTCACGCGCAGCGTCCTGAACGCGCCGCTCAGCGGGTCTGGCCCCGGGCCTTGGCAAGCAGCGCGAGCGCCTCGTCGCGACGGCCCGCGTCGGCGATCTCCCGGCCCGGGCGCGCGGGGGCCTTCAACGCGCGCTCGAGGAACGGCACGGCCTCGGCGGCCCGACCGGTCTCCACGAGGAACTCGCCGTAGAAGTAGTTCGGGTCGATACCAGTCGGGTTGATCGTCAGCCCGCGCTTGAGCAGCTCCTGCGCGCGCGCCTTATCGCCGAAGGCCACCGGCCAACCGGGTACCTTGTAGTACAGCACGCCCAGGCTGTTCAGCGCCGATCCGTCGAGCGCTTCCGGCCGGATCGCGATCGCACTCTCGTACAGCCCCTTGGCCTGCCTGACCAAGGGCAGCGCACCGAGCCCGCCCTTCGCCCCCGCCCAGGAACTCATCACGATGCCTTCCCAGATCATCGGCTCGGGGCGGTCCGGATGCGCGGCGCTCGCTGCGTGGGCGCGCGCCGCGAGCGCTTCGAAACGCTCGGCCCGCTGCGCGGGCGGCACGGTGTAGCTGATGCGCTCCCATTCGCGCTGCACGTCGGCGACTGCATCGTCGACCGGAGTCGCGTGGGTGGCGACTGTGGCCGCCAGCAGGATTGCGCCCAGGGCGCAGGTCGCGGAACGATTCACTTCGAGACCTCCAGCGGTGCGGCCGCACCGCGGCCGATCGGAGCGCACACCGCGTCGCGGTGGGCGCGAAAGACCGGGTCGAGCCAACCCGGCACGAGACCGTTCAGTCGCGCGACGACCGCCTCGCGCCAACCCAGTACGCGCTCGGCCGATCCCCGGTCGAGCATCGAGATCACCGCGCGCGCCACCCGCTCCGGAGCGTCGCTGCGGGTACCGGTCGCCCGGTTGTACGCGTCGACGCGCGCGTCGTTGAAGCCGGTGCGGGTCGCGCGCGGCGCGAGGTGACGCACGGTCACACCACTGCCGGCGAGCTCGCGTCGCAGGGCTTCGCTGAAGCCCCGCAGCCCGAACTTCGCCGCACCGTACACCGCGAATCCCGGCAGTCCGATGTGGCCGACGGCCGATCCGACGTTCAGTACGGTCGCACGCTGCGAGCGACGCAGCAGCGGCAGCAGGGCGCGGGTGAGCAGGATCGGCCCGACCAGGTCGACCGCCACGACCGACTCGACGTGCGCGTCGGTCAGACTCTCAAGCGGCCCGAAGCTCGGGATGCCAGCGGCGTTGATCAGCACGTCGCAGCCGCGCGGCGTGGCTGCGGCGACGATCGCCGCGCGGCCTGCTGCCGAGGTGACGTCCACCGCGACCGCGTCGACCGCGCCCGCAGCGGCGCCAAGCCCCAGTTCTCGGGCGAGCCGCCCGACCGCCTCGCTCGTGCGCGCCACCAGCAGCACGCGATCGCCGCGGGCGACCAGCCGACGTGCGATCGCCTCACCGATGCCTCCGGTCGCGCCGGTCAGCACCACCGAGGCGTTCATGCTGCAACCACACGATGGGCGTCGCCCAGGCGAGCGGAATCCAAGGTCGCAGTGGCCGGTCGCGGCAGTGAGCGGAACACCTCGGCGTACAGGCGATAGAACATCCGAGCGGCGTGCACGATCGCCTCGCGGTCACCCTCGTCGTCCAGCGCGTCGATCAGGTCGGCGAAGTGGCGGGTGTGCTCAACATCGAGCGTGCCGTGCGATCGCAGGTAGGAGAACGCCGCATCCGGCAGCCCGAGCCCGGTCTGGATCCGGTCGGCCGCCGCGAGCGCGAGCGCGACGCTGCTGCCCTCGAGCACGTGCACCATGCCCAGGAACCCGATCGGATGACCTCGTGCGATCGTGTCGTACGCGTAGGCGACCATCACCTCGGTGGCCGGCGCCGGCCGGCTCGCGCGGACCTGCTCGGGGTCGATCCCGCACGCCGCGAGATCCACAAGGATCCAGTCGTCATGACCCGTTTCCTCTGCCACGTACTCGTCGAACGCGCCGCGCATCCACCCGAGCCGTTCGGGCAGCGCGTCCCGGGCGGCCCGCAGCAGCGGCACCGTATGCCGAACGTGATGCCAGGCCTGGGCGAGGAATGCCCCGTATGCAGGCATCGACACCCGCCCGGCGAGCACGTCGCCGATGATCGCCACATCCATCAGTTCGGCCCGTTCATGGGCGGTGTGCGCCATCAGGCGCTCAGCGAAACCGGTCATCGACGTGTTCTCCTGCGTCGTGTGCCACCGGGTCGGCGGCGTGAAATCGGCGGGCGATCGCCTCGCGCAGCGGGCGACCGTTGGTCGTTGCAAGGCCGGTGGCCGCGGCGAACGGGACGTCTGCGACGATCCATCGCCCGATGCGCGCATAGTCCGGCAGGGTCATGTTCGCGGCCGCCACCGCGGCCGCCAGCGCGGCGTTGCGCGCGTGCGCCGGGACGTCGTCGCAGGTCGGCCACAGGACCGCGCTCAGCGCGGGCTCGCGGCCGCCTGAGACCACCGCGTGTCCGACCGCGGGCTGCGCTTGCAGCACGGTCTCGACCCATTCGGGCGAGACGTTGCGGCCGAACGCGGTGACGATCAGCGCGTCCCGGCGGCCGTCGAGATGGATGAAGCCTTCCGGGTCGATCCGTCCAACGTCGCCGGTCGCCCACCAGGCCTGCGGCGTGAGCGCCGGGTGACCCAGGTAGCCGAGCATCGGCGTCCCACTCACTTCGATCTCGCCGGCGCTGGACACGCGCACCCCGGCGTGAGGCAACGCACGCCCCACGCTACCCGGTCGGTCCGCCCCCGGCAGGTTCAGCGTCTGTACCGACCCCCCCTCGGTCAGCCCGTAGCCTTCGTACGCGGGGATACCGGCCGCGCGTGCTCGGGCGATCGTGCCCGCGCCGACCGCCGCGCCGCCCACCGCCACGAAGCGGGGCGCCGGATCGTCCGGTCGTCGTTGCGCCGCCCACGCCCGCAGCATCTGCGGCAGCACGATCGCACTGTCGGGTCGCCACGTGTGCACCGCGCGCTGCAGCGCTTCGGGATCGAAGCGGGACGATCCCTGAAGACCCACGTCGGCCAAGGCGGGCAGCACCACCGCGGCGCCCGCCGCAAGCGGCGCGTACAGCCCGGCGACGTTCTCGAGCAGCACCGGCAGCGGCAGCACGGCCAGATGGCGTCGGATGCCGATCGGCGCGAGGGCCGTCGCGATGCCCTCGGCGACCGCCGCGAGCGCCTCGCCGGACAGACAGGCACCGCGCGGCTGACCGGTGCTGCCGGACGTGAAGCTCACCTTCGCGGTACCGTCGTGCGGCTTGACCGGCGTCGCGGCGCGTCGGGTCAGGCGGGTACCCGCGGGCAGACCGCCGGCCGTCCCGTCGCCACCGGCCTCGAGCAGCGCGTCGGCACCCGTCGCGGCGAGCACGTGCGCGACCTGAGACGCGGTGAAGAACGCGGGCAGCGGCACGTGGACGATACCGGCGTGCCAGGCGGCGAGGTCGACGATCGCCCACGCCAGCCCGTTGTCCAGCCGGGTGGCGATCACCCGCACGTCCTCGGCACGCAGCACGTCGGCGGCGCGTTCGACCGCCTCAGCGAGTTGGGCGGCGGACAGGCGCGTATCCCCCCGCAGCAACGCGTCGCGTGCCGGATCGCCGCGGCGCAACCAGCGCAGCGGGGGCCTCACCGCAGCACGCGCGGCAGGGTGCGCGCCAAGTTGGGCAGCAGCTCGCCGGCAATCACCGACGGGCCGCTCGCGTAGTAGCTTCCCCAGGCCTCGCCGTCTGCGCCCGCGGCCTCGCGGGTTGCCGGGCCGAGCACGATGCCGTGTACGCCGGCACGCTCGAACGTGGCCCGGACCCCAGGCGTCGCAGTGCTTGCCACCCACCGGTAGCCGATCGACGCGAGGTGCAGGCCCAGGCGGACCATCAGCCGACGGCCTTCGCCCGCCCGGATCGCGGCCAGGTGGCCCACCTCGGCGATCCGCGCGCGCTCGGGCGGCATGCCGCCGCTCGAGCGCGCGATGCACGCGTCGATCGGCGCGTCCAGGTAGCGCTCCAGGTAGAGCGGGTCGCTCGCGCTGCGCCATCCCGCTGCCGCCACGATGCCGTGGTCATCGGCGATGCTGACGAGCATCGGTGCGAACCCCGGGATACGTGCGCCGTACGCACGCAGGTAGACGTCCGCGATGAAGCGCTCGACCGTGGTGCGCCACGGGTCGCCGGTCGGATGCAGGCGCACTGCCTGAGAGCGGGAGGAGCCGCCGCTGGGCGAAGCGATTCGGCGACCAAAGGTCGACCGCGCGGGCGGAATCGGAAGGGCGGTGGCGCTGACATGGTGCATGACCGCAGGATCACGCCCGGCGATTAACGGCGCCTTAACGGCGCGGACCGTCGGGTCCCGCCGCGCGGCCGTCCATCAACCGGATCAGCCGCCCGCGAACCGCTGCGCGCGCGCGAGCCGCTGCAGCCCGCCCAGGTCGCGTTCGCCGGCGGGCACCTGGGCGAGCAGCCGCAGGAACAGCATCGCCGTGGCGAACGCGTCGGCGCTCGCGTGGTGGCGCTGGGTCACCACGATGCCGAAGTGATCCAGCCACTCATCGAGGGCCTTTGCACGCAGACCGGGGTTCAGCGCCGGGGCCAGCGCCGCGAGATCGAGCCAGTCGGCGCTCAGCGTCCGTCCGAGGTGGATCCGCACCGTGCGGGTGAGGAATGCCCGATCGAAGCTCGCGTGGAAGCCGACCAGCGGCGCCGCGCCCGCGTAGTCGAGGAACTCGCTGCAGGCCTGCCGCGGATCGATGCCCTCGCGCTGCGCCTGCACGCCGATGCCGTGGATCAGGATGTTCGGCCGGTCGCTGGCGATCGCCGGGCGCACCACCCGCTCGAAGCTGTCCTCGACCGATACGCGTCGCCCGCGGACCGCGACCGCGCCGATCGACAGCAGCCGGTCGTTGCGCTGGTCCAGGCCGCTGGTCTCGACGTCCAGCACGACCCAGCGCTGATCGTCGATGCGGCGCAATCGATCCTCGACCCGTTCGGCTCGGCCCAGAAGCGTCTGCAGCCAGCGCACCACTCAGCCCGGAAAGTCCAGTGCGAGCCGCTGTCGCAGCTTGCGCGCCTGGCGGAACGCTTCCTTGAGGATCCGGCGGTCGATGTCGGACAGCGTCCGCGTGTCGAGCAGGTTGGGGTTGACAACGGGCTCGGGGCGCTGCACGTGCTGCACGCGCAGCCGAAGGCTCTGCAGGAACTGGAAGGCCTCGATCCAGCCGCGTGCCTCGTCGGCTGGAAGCGCCCCGGCCGCCGCGAGGGCCTCGAGGCGCTCGGCGGTGCCGGTCGCGGCGATGCGGTGCGCGAGCGCGAGCAAGCGCGTCGCGTCGACGAAGGCGGCGGTACCGGACAGCTTCAGGTCGACCTCAGCCGCCTCGTTCGCGAACAACGTGTCCAGCAGGCCGCCGGTCCAGGACGCGGGCGGCCCGTTGCGCAGCGCGTTGTCGCTCATCTGCTTCAGGAACCGGCGGTTGATCGCGGCACGTTCGGTCACGTGCACGCGCAGCGCACCCGCGAGCGAGGCGTCGCCGGCGATCGGCCGGAAGTCAAAGAAGATGCTCGCCGCGAGCAGGCTCTCCGGGTCGCCTCGCTCGATCCACCCGTCGAACAGCCCGCGCCACTCGCCCGCGGTCAGGCACCACCGCGGGTTGCCCGCCATGATGCCGCCCTTGCACAGCGGGTAGCCGCAGGCGTCCAGCGCCCGGTTGACTGCGTCGGCCAATTCGCGCAGGGCCTCGCGCCCAGACGCGTCCGTGCCGTCGGGCACGATCAAGGCGTTGTCCTGGTCGGTCGCGATCGTCTGTTCCTCGCGCCCCTCGCTGCCCAGCGCAAGCCAGCAGCAACCATCGATCGACACTCGACGCTCGCGCGAAACCAGCGCGATCGCGCGGACGGTGAGCTGGTCGTTCAGCCGGCTGATCAACCGCGTCACGAAAGCTGCGGACACGCCCTGCGCGACCAGCGCCGAAGACCACCTCCGGATGTCGTCGCCGGCTTGGGCGAGCGCACCGATCGAGGCAGCCGCGGCGATCGCCTCGGAGATGCCACGCAGGCTCTGGCGCTGCAGCACGAACAGGTCGCGTTCGGTGACCACGCCGACGAGCCGTCCATCACGCCTGACCGGTACGTGGCGGATCGTGCGCTCGGCCATCAGCAGCACGGCCTCGGCGACCGTCGCATCCGCCTCCAGGCTGATCAGCGGTGCGGTCATCACCTCGGAGATCGACGTGTCGAGCGAGACGCCGGGCAGCACGACGCGGCCGATCACGTCCTGCCGCGTGAAGATCCCCTCGCCGTCGCCGACGATCACCGATCCGACCCGATCGGTCTCCATCCGCTCGAACGCCTCGCGCAGCGAAGCGTGCCGAGGCACGGTCACCGGCGCCCTGCGGATCAGGTCGCCGAGCGGCGTCGCCATTGATCGCCACTGGGTGGCTTGGCGCGCGTAGCTCGCCTGCAGCGCCTGGTTCGAGAGGTCGAGCAGCGCCCCCATCCGCCGCTTGCAGAAGTCGAGAAACACCGGGCTGCGGCGCAGCAGCTCGTCGAAGTCCGACTTCTTCAGGGTCCAGCAGAACACATCGCCGACCGCGCGGTAGTCGCTGCCGACCGGACGGTCGGCCATCAGGGCACCGACGGGAAAGGTCTCCCCGGGGGTCAGCTGCGCGTTCGCCTCCCCAGACTCCCCTTCCGTGCCCGGCCGGCGGGCCTCGACCAGCCCCTGGCGTACGATCCAGCAGCCGGCAGGCGGCCCCGAAGCGGGCCCGACGATCCGTTCGCCGGGCATGAAATACGCAAGCTCGGCGCGACGCGCGACCAGTTCGAGGTCGTCCTCGCGCATCAGCGAGAACGGCGGGTGCACGGCGAGCGCCTGACGGACCCCCGCGACGACGGTGGGAGACACCATGGACAACCCCGCGTCTCAGGCGCGCGGTATCGGCGGAGTACCGGCCTCGGTCCCCCGAACCACCGTCAGCGCGCTGGTGATGAGGGTCGAAAGATCGGCGAGGTTCGCGGGCACGATGAGCGTGTTGCCTTGCTTCGCGAGCTGGCCGAACGCCTGAACGTACTGTTCGGCGACCTTCAGATTCACCGCGCGCGCCCCGCCCGGCCGCTCGACCGCCAGCGCGATCCGCTCGATCGCAGCGGCCGTTGCCGCCGCTACGGTGGTGATCGCCGCCGCCTCGCCCTCGGCCTTGTTGATCTCCGCCTGCTTGTCGCCCTCGGAGCGCTGGATCGCGGCCTCGCGCTCGCCGGTCGCAATGTTGATCTGCTCCTGCTTACGGCCTTCGGACGCCGCGATCAGCGCCCGCTTCTCGCGCTCGGCGGTGATCTGCGCCTGCATCGAGCGCAGGATCTCGGCCGGTGGCGTCAGGTCCTTGATCTCATAGCGCAGCACCTTGACGCCCCAGCTCATCGCGGCCTCGTCGAGCGCCGAGACCACGCTGCTGTTGATGAAGTCGCGCTCCTCGAAGGTCCGGTCGAGCTCCAGCTTGCCGACCACCGAGCGCAGCGTGGTCTGCGCGAGCTGCGTGATCGCGACGATGAAGTTCGACGAACCGTAGGAGGCGCGGATCGGGTCGGTGACCTGGAAATACAGCACCCCGTCCACGGTGAGCTGGGTGTTGTCCTTCGTGATGCAGACCTGGCTGGGGACGTCCATCGGGATCTCCTTCAGCAGGTGCCGATAGGCGACCCGGTCGATGAAGGGGACGATGAACGACAGCCCTGGCGTCAAGGTTCGGTGGTACTTGCCCAGCCGCTCGACCACCCAGGCGTGCTGCTGGGGCACCACCTTGAGCGTCTGGACCACGAACACGACCGCGAGCGCGAGGACCACGGCGGCGACCACGCTGGTTCCGATCATCAGTCCTCCCCCGGGGGTCAGGCGCGGGCGAGGATCAGCCGGTTGCCGGCGACCTCGCGGATCACGTACTCGCCGGCGACCGCCGGCTCTCCCGCGGCGAGTTCTGCGGTCCACTGCGTGCCGCGGTACTGGATGCGGACTCGCCCGTCGGATCCCCACGCATCCACCCGCACGCGCTCGCCGATGTCGGCGAGCACGTCCCGGTTGCGCTGCGCGGGCGCCGCCGGGCCTTCGCGGCGGCCCCAGCGGCGGACCGCCGCCGCGCCGGCAACGCTGAGCGCAGCCGCGGCGACGAACTGAAGCCACAGTGGCCCGCCGCCAGCCGCGACCAGCCCGCCCGCCGCTGCGCCACCCGCGATCACCAGCAGATAGAACGTGCCCGACATCAGCTCGAGGATGCCGAGCAGCAGAGCCAGGACCCACCACCAGTACTGGAGCGCCATCGTCGGCAGAGGATGGCGTGCGGCGCCCGCGCGGTCAACCGTCCGCCGCTCCGTCGCGGGACGAGGCGCCGCCCGTGCGTTGCCGCCCCTGGCCGTTCCGGCTACGATGCTCAGCCACCGAGGGGTCGCCGTGGGACCCCGTCGGGCAACGTACACCCAGCCGGCAGTCAATCTCTAGGAGAGAGTTCGATGAAGTTCCATCCGAAGGTCCTGAGACTCGCGGTCGCCGCGGCGTTCGCAGTCGCAGCGGGCGCGGTCTCGGCGCAGACGGTCGTGAGAATCGGTCACGTCGGCCCGCTGACCGGTGGTATCGCCCACTTGGGCAAGGACAACGAGCTCGGCGCCAAGCTCGCGATCGAGGACTTGAACGCCAAGGGCATCAAGATCGGCGGCCAGGCGGTCAAGTGGGAGCTGCTGTCCGAGGATGACGCGGCCGATCCGAAACAGGGTACCGCCGCAGCGACCAAACTGGTCGACGCGAAAGTGAACGGCGTGATCGGGCATCTGAATTCGGGTACCACGATCCCGGCGTCGAAGATCTACCACGACGCCGGCATCGTGCAGATCTCCCCGTCGGCGACCAACCCGAAGTACACGCAGCAGGGGTTCAAGACCGCGTTCCGGGTCGTCGCGCACGACGGGCAACTCGGCGGCACGCTCGGCCGCTATGCGGTCCAGCAGGTGAAGGCGAAGAGCATCGCGATCATCGACGACCGCACCGCCTACGGCCAGGGGGTCGCCGACGAGTTCCAGAAGGCGGTCAAGGCCGCTGGCGGCAAGATCGTCGGTCGCGAGTTCACGAACGACAAGGCAACCGACTTCAACGCGATCCTGACCAAGCTCAAGGGCCAGAAGCCCGACTTGATCTTCTACGGCGGGATGGACGCGGTCGCCGGTCCGATGCTGCGTCAGATGAAGCAGCTCGGCATCAATGCACGGTTCATGGGCGGCGACGGCATCTGCTCGACCGAGCTGATCAAGCTGGCGGGCGATGCGATGGCCGACAACCAGGTCATCTGCGCCGAAGCCGGCGGCGTCACCAAGGACAAGGAAGCCGCACTCAATGCGTGGAAGCAGCGGTTCAAGGAGAAGACCGGGCAGAACGTGCAGATCTACGCGCCCTACGTCTACGACGCGATGATGGCCATGGTCGCGGCGATGCAGAAGGCGAACTCGGCCGATCCCAAGCGGTATCTGCCGGAGCTGGCGAAGATCAGCTACGACGGCGTGACCGGCCGGATCGCGTTCGACGCCAAGGGCGACATCAAGGATGGCACGCTGACCCTGTACACCTACGCCGGCGGCAAGCGCTCGACCATGATGGTCGTGAAGTAAGGCAGCGCACCGGCCCCCGGCCCCATCGGGGGAGCGGCCGGCGGCACAGGGGGCGCTGCAGGCCGGCGCCCCCTTTTCATTTCACCCTACCCGACCGACACAGTTCGAGATGCGTGATTCAACACGGCGCTGGGTGCAGCGAGGCGCGCGAGCGATCCCATGGGCGAGGGCCTGCGCGGTGCTGCTGACCGTGGCGGGCTGCGCGTCGCCTCCAGGCGCAGGGCCCGACCCCGGCCGCGGACCGGTCCGTGACGCCCCGCCGCCCGCGGGGCCCGCTGCGCTTCCCGTACCCGCCCTCGCCGGATCGAGTTGGTACTGGCTGGGAACGATGACGCCGGCCGGCCTTGCGGCCCCGGCCGACCCTGGCCAGTACAACCTCGAGTTCCTCGATGGCGGGCAGCTTGCGGTGCAGGTCGCCTGCAACAAAGGCGGAGCCACCTGGCGCCAGACGGGTCGCAACCTGACGATCGGCCCGCTGACCCTGGGGCGCAACCTGTGCCCTGGAGGATCCGAGGCCGAGCGGTTCTCGCGTCAGCTCGCCCTCGTGCGCACAGTGGCGCCGTCGCCCGAGATGCTGGACCTCGGTCTGGGCGACGCGGGCACGATGCTGCTGTCACGCGATCCGGACTGGCGGCTGCGCAACTTCGACTGTCCCAACGGCGTGCCGCTGGCGGTCGCGTTCGGGCGCGACCAGGCGGTGGCTCGCTGGCGAACCGACAGCTGGCTGCTGCGCCAGCAGGCCGCCGGCTCAGGAGGCCGCTACGCGGCGGGCAACACCCTTCTGCTCACCCGCGCAAGCGAGGCAACGCTGATCCACGAGGGCCGCCAGGTCGCCGGCCCCTGTACCGCGCGCCGCTGATCCGGCGGGGCGGTCTCAGCGCGGCGCCAGCGTGCCCAGCCGCTGCCAGGTCGCGACCACGGTGTCCGGATTCAGGGAGATCGACGCGATCCCGTGGGTCATCAGCCACTCGGCGAGATCCGGGTGGTCGGACGGCCCCTGCCCACAGATGCCGACGTACTTGCCGGCATCGCGGCACGCTGCGATCGCCCGCTCGAGCAGCGCCTTGACCGCGGGATCGCGCTCGTCGAAACCCTCGGCGACCAAACCGGAGTCGCGGTCCAGGCCAAGGGTGAGCTGGGTCAGATCGTTCGACCCGATCGAGAAGCCGTCGAAATACCGCAGGAACTGCTCGGCGAGGATCGCGTTGGACGGGATCTCGCACATCATGATCAGCCGCAGTCCCCCGGTGCCGTCCGGCTGGCCGCCCTCGCCCCGGACCAGGCCGTAGCGGGCGAGCAGGGACACCACCTGTTCGGCCTCCCGAACGGTGCGCACGAACGGGACCATCAGCTCGACGTTGGTGAGGCCCATCTGCTCGCGCACGCGCTTCATCGCGCGGCACTCCATCTCGAAGCATTCCGCAAAGTCCGCCGAGATGTAGCGCGACGCCCCGCGGAACCCGAGCATCGGGTTCTCCTCCTCGGGCTCGTAGCGGGAGCCGCCGATCAGCTTCCGGTACTCGTTCGACTTGAAGTCGGACAGCCGGACGATCACCGGGTTGGGCCAGAACGCAGCAGCAATGGTCGCCACACCCTCGGCGAGCTTGTCGACGTAGAACGCGCGCGGGCTCGAGTGTCCACGGGCGATGCTCTCCACCGCCTTCTTGAGGTCGGGATCGACGTTCGGGTAGTCGAGGATCGCCTTCGGGTGCACGCCGATGTTGTTGTTGATGATGAACTCCAGGCGCGCGAGCCCCACGCCGTCGTTCGGCAGCTGCGCGAACTCGAAGGCAAGCTGAGGATTGCCCACGTTCATCATGATCTTGACCGGCAGCGCCGGCAGCGCGCCGGTCGAAACCTCGCTCACTTCGGTCTCGAGCATCCCGTCGTAGATGTAGCCGGTGTCGCCCTCGGCACACGAGACGGTGACGAGCGAGCCGTCCGGCAGCCGGTCGGTCGCATCGCCGCAGCCGACCACTGCGGGAATCCCGAGCTCGCGCGCGATGATCGCCGCGTGGCAAGTACGGCCACCACGGTTGGTGACGATCGCCGACGCCCGCTTCATCACCGGCTCCCAATTCGGATCGGTCATGTCGGTCACCAGCACGTCGCCAGGCTGCACCCGAGCCATCTCGCTCGCGTCGGCCACCACCCGCACCGGGCCGGCTCCCACCTTCTGGCCGATCGCGCGGCCGCTGGCGAGCACGTCCGAAGTGGCCTTCAGTCGGAACTTCAGGTGCTTGCCGTCGACCTTGTTCGACTTCACGGTCTCGGGCCGGGCCTGCAGGATGTACAGCTTGCCGTCGCGGCCGTCCTTGCCCCATTCGATGTCCATCGGGCGGCCGTAGTGGCGCTCGATGATCGTCGCATAGCGGGCGAGCTCGACCACCTCGTCGTCGGCGAGCGAATACCGACTGCGCAGCTCGGCCGGCGTGTCGACAGTCCGTACCGAGCGGCCGTTGCCGCCGTCAGGCTCGAACTCCATGCGCAGCAGCTTCGAACCGAGCTGACGCCGGATGATCGGCATCCGACCTGCTGCCAGCATCGGTTTGTGCACGTAGAACTCGTCGGGGTTCACCGCACCCTGCACGACGGTCTCACCCAAACCATAGGCGCTGGTGATGAACACCACGTCGGGAAACCCGGACTCGGTGTCGATGGTGAACATCACCCCAGCGGCGCCCAGGTCGCTGCGGACCATCCGCTGCACGCCGGCGGAAAGCGCGACCTCGGCGTGCGCGAACCCCTTGTGGACCCGGTAGGAGATCGCCCGATCGTTGTAGAGCGATGCGAACACGTGCCGAATGCGATCGAGCACCGCGTCGACGCCAACCACGTTCAGGTAGGTCTCCTGCTGACCGGCGAACGAGGCATCGGGCAGGTCTTCAGCCGTAGCGGAGGAGCGGACCGCAACCGATATTTCACTTTCAGATGTGCTCTGAAGCAGTTGAAAATGCTGCCTTATTTCATCCTCAAGCTGGGTGGGAAGCGGAGCCTCCGTGACCCAGCGGCGGATCTCGGCACCGCAGCGCGCGAGCGCCTTGACGTCGTCGACGTCGAGCGCGTCGAGCGCCTCGCGGATCCGGGCGGTCAGACGGTTCTGGTCGAGGAAGACGCGGAACGCGTGGGCCGTGGTTGCGAATCCGCCCGGCACGCGGACCCCGGCGTGCTCGAGCTGGCTGATCATCTCGCCGAGCGAGGCGTTCTTGCCGCCGACCGACTCGACGTCGGTCATCCTGAGCTCGTCGAACGGTACGACGTAGCGTCCATGGGGGGTGGTCATCGGGGACGTCCTGATCGGAGGGAAAGCGGGCGCGCACGACGCCGCCGGATGGCAGCGAGCGCTGGAGTCGGGGCGCTGGACGCCGCCGTCAGGAGGCGGCGCCAACGGCGCGGCTGCAACACTCGGACGGTTTCCCTGCCGTCGTCGCGGATTCTACTTCGCAGCCTGCTGCGGCGCCGAGGAGAATACCGCGCGTGCTCGTGCACCGCCGCTCCGAGGCGGGCGCGGACCCCGGTCGTCCCGCGGACGGCCGCAGCCTGGGAGGACCGCATGCCCGATACCGCCAAGCCCGGCCCCGACCGCACGGTCTTCTTCGTGTCCGACGGCACCGGCATCACCGCGGAGACCTTCGGTCACTCGGTGCTGTCGCAGTTCGAAGGCCTGAAGCTTCGGCAGGTCCGGCTCCCGTTCATCGACAGCCGTGAGAAGGCCGACGAGGCGCTGACCCGGATCCGACACCAGGGCCGGGGCGACGGCCTGCGCCCGATCGTCTTCAGCACCCTGGTGGATCCGCGGATCAACGAGATCGTCCGCACGGCCGACGCGCTGTTCCTCGACCTGATCGCGACCTTCGTCGAGCCGCTGGAGACCGAGTTCGGGATCAAGTCCACGCACACCATCGGCCGCTTCCATGCGGTCGCCGAGTCGGAGACCTACAAGCTGCGGATCGAGGCGATCCACTTCGCGATGGCGCATGACGATGGGCAGCAGCACAGGGAGCTCGATCAAGCGGACGTGATCCTGGTCGGCGTCTCTCGCTGCGGCAAGACCCCGACCAGCCTGTACCTCGCGGTGCAGCACGGCGTGAAGGCCGCGAACTACCCGTTGATTCCGGAGGACTTCAATCGCGGTCGGCTGCCCGACGTGCTGTACGGCTACCGCGCCAAGCTGTTCGGCCTGACCATCGCGCCCGAGCGGCTGGCCGAGGTTCGCAACGAGCGGCGCCCGGGTAGTCGGTACGCCGCGTTGGAGACCTGCCGGATGGAAGTCAACGAGGCCGAGGCCATGATGCGGCGCGAGGGCATCCCCTGCCTGTCGTCGACCACCAAGTCGATCGAGGAGATCGCGACCACCGTGCTGACGATGCTCGAGCTCGGCTGAGCACCGCGCCTTCAGCGACGGGCGCCACGCTGGCGCTGCTGCTCGAACAGGCAGACCGCCGCAGCCGCGGCAACGTTCAGGGAGTCGACGCCGCCCGCCTGTGGGATGCGCACCCAGCGGCGCACCTCCGCGACGAGGTCGCCCGACAAGCCCTCGCCTTCGTTGCCGAACAACCAGAGCGTGTCCTCGCGAAGGTCGCAGTCCCACAGCACCTCAGCGTGTGACAGGCGGGTGCCGACCGCTGGAACCGCGAGCCGCTCGCGAACCGTCGACCAGGGCACGGCCTCGTGGATCGCGAGCGCGAAGTGCGCGCCCATCCCGGCCCGCAGCACCTTCGGAGACCAACACCATGCCGTGCCCGGGGCGGTGATCACCCGTCCGATGCCCGCGGCCGCTGCGCAGCGCAGCAGCGTCCCGACGTTGCCCGGATCCTGGATCCGATCAAGGTACAGCGCGTCCGCATCGATCGCGGCCGGCAGTGCCGGCCGCGGCGTATCGACGACGAATGCGATGCCGACGGCGCGCTGCAGCGTCGACAGCTCGGCGAACAGCGCGTCGGAGAGAACGATCGGCCTCAACGGTTGCCGGGCCAGCAGCGCTGCAGCCTCGGGGTGCTCCAGCCCAGAGTCGCTCACGAACGCCGAACGAGGCGCTGCGCAGTGCGCAAGCCAGCTCTCGCACAGATGCACGCCCTCCAGAAGCGAGCGACCGTGACGGCGCCGTTCGCGGGCCGAATGGGCCAGATCGCGAACCGCGCGGAACTCCGGGTTGTCCGTTGACGTGATTCGTCGATGCGTGGTCATCGCGATGGTCGCGTCCCGAACGCCTCGAACATCGCGCGCACCGGGGCGAAGCTGCGGCGATGCGCCGCGCATGGGCCGAGCCGGCGCAACGCCTCCAGGTGATCGGCGGTCGGGTAGCCCTTGTGGCGGTCGAATCCATAGCCGGGGAAGCGACGATGCAGCCGCAGCATCGCGGCGTCGCGGGCGGTTTTCGCGAGGATCGAGGCGGCCGAAATGCAGGGTTCGATCGCATCGCCCCGCACGATCGTCTGGACGCTGCAGGGAAGCCGCGGTGCGCGGTCGCCGTCGACGCGGGCGAGCTCCGGCAGCCGCGGCAGACCCGTCACCGCCCGGTGCATTGCGAGCATCGTCGCCTGCAGCACGTTCATCCGGTCGATCTCGGAGACGCTCGCGCGCCCGATCGCCCAGCCGAGCGCCTGTGCCCGGATCGCCTCGGCGAGCGCATCGCGCCGGGCCGGGCTGAGCTGTTTCGAGTCACGCAGCCCCGCGATCGGCCGTGCCGGATCGAGCACCACCGCGGCCGCGAACACCGGTCCCGCGAGTGGGCCACGCCCGGCCTCGTCGACCCCGCACACCTCGCCTGGGGCCGGGACGCTCGTCGTGCGGGCCGGTGCGTCCGGCCCGGGGCGGATTCTGTTCATCGCATCGGTACCGGCCGGGAACGCAGCTCGAGAAGCGCTTCGGCCGCGCGTTCGGCGCAGTCGCGTCGCAGCGTCGCGTGAAGCTGGGCGAACCGCTCGCCCAGACGACGTGCACCGGCTGTGTCCTCAAGCAGGGCGAGCAGCGCCGCGCCCATCGCGGGCGGCGTCGCGGCGTCCTGTACGAACTCGGGCACGACCGCCTCGTTGCACAGGATGTTGGGCAGCCCGATCCAGGGCAGCATGGCCATCCGGCGCATGATTCTGTAACTGAGCGGCGCCATCCGGTAGGCGATAACCATCGGGCGCCGGAACAGCGCGACCTCGAGCGTCGCGGTGCCGCTGGCGACCAGTACCGCGTCAGCGCCCGCGATCGCGTCGTGCGAGCGGCCGTGGACCAGTCGGCAGTCGATGCCCTCCGGCAGCGCGGCGGCGCCGATGATCTCGCGCAGCCGGGCGAAGAGCGCGTCCGTGGCGGCCGGCACCACGAAGACCAGCTCGGGCCGTCGCCTGGCCAGCCAAGCAATCGTGTCCACGAACGACGGCGCGTTGTACCGGATCTCGCTGGCGCGGCTGCCGGGCATCACCGCGACGACCGGACGGTCGGCGGGCAGGCCGAGCGTGCGGCGGGCGGCGCCGGGCTCGACCTCGTTGGGAATCTGGTCGGCGAGCGGGTGACCCACGTAGGTCGCAGGAATTCCCGCGCGATCGTAGATCGCTTGCTCGAACGGGAACACCAGCAGCATGTGGTCGACGGACGCGCGGATCCGCTCGATCCGCTGCGGGCGCCAAGCCCAGACCGAAGGGCCGATGAAGTGCGCGACCCGGATACCCTGGCCGCGCAGTTGCCGCTCGAGGTCCAGATTGAAGTCTGGTGCATCCACGCCGACGAAGACCTCCGGGCGCCATTCGAGCAGGCGCTCCCGGAGCCGTGCACGGATCGCGCGGAGCGCAGCGTACTCGCGCAGAACTTCGACATAGCCCCGGACCGCAAGCCGCTCGGCAGGCCACCATGCATCGAACCCGTGCCGGACCATCGCCGGGCCGCCGATCCCCGCGGCGAGCAGACCTTCCGGACCCGTGCGGGCGGATAGCCCGGCAAGCACCGAGGAGGCGAGCAGATCGCCGGAGGTTTCGCCGGCCACCATCGCGAGCCGCATCGGGGCGGCCGTCACCGTCCAGGCCTCAGCGGACGATGCCGCGCTCGACGCGGCCGAGGAAGTCGGTCAGAAGCCGCAGCGCATCGGGCGCGGCAAGCCCCGCAGGCGTGGTCGGCGGTGGCAACGGCGGCCCGTCGAGCAGCCCACGCAGTTGCTCATCCAGCGCCGAGCGCGCCTGCTGCAGCGTGAGTTCGGAGCGGTACAGCGTGCGGTAGGCGCGTCGAAGCATCGCGATCGTCTCGGGCTCGAAGCCGCGCCGCCGCAGTCCCTCGGTGTTCAGGCCGTGCGCAGCCGAAGGATTCCCGGAGGCCATCACGTACGGCGGAATGTCGTGGAGCACGATCGTACCGGTGCCCGTCATCGCATGCGGGCCGATCTTGCAGAACTGGTGGACCTGGGTGCACCCCCCCAGGATCACCCAATCGCCGAGCTCGACATGCCCGCCGAGGTTCGTGGTGTTCGCCAGGATCGTGTCCGATCCGATCCGGCAGTCGTGGGCAACGTGCACGTAGGCCATGATCCAGTTGCGGTGGCCGATCCGGGTGATCCCGGAATCCTGCGTCGTGCCCCGGTTCACGGTCACGCACTCGCGGAACGTGTTGCCGTCGCCGATCTCGAGGGTGGTGGGTTCGCCCCGGTACTTCTTGTCCTGAGGCGGCCCGCCGATCGCCGCGTGCGGGTGGACGACATTGTTGCGGCCCAGCGTCGCCGGCCCGTCGACCGTTGCGTGCGCAAGCACACGGCTGCCCGCACCGAGGCATACGCCCGGGCCGATCACCGCGTAGGGTCCGATCTCGACATCGTCGTCGAGTTGCGCCGACGGATCGACGATCGCCGTGGAATGGATGCGCGCCAACTCAGTCGTCCCGGACTGCGCTCGCCACCGCTGCCCCGGCGCTTTGCGGCGGGTCGATCGTACGCAGCGTGCACATCAGGTCAGCTTCCGCGGCGACCGCGCCGTCGACGGTGACGACACCGCGAAATTTCGAGATCGACCGCGCGAACCGCAGGATCTCGACCTCGAGCCGCAATTGATCGCCGGGCGCCACTGGCCGCTTGAACCGGGCGCCGTCGATCCCGACGAAGTAGAAGACCGAGCCTGGATCCGAGGCGCGTCCGAGTGTGCGGAACGACAGCACGCCCGCCGCCTGGGCCAGCGCCTCGATCATGAGCACGCCTGGCATCACCGGGATGTGCGGGAAGTGACCGACGAAGTACGGTTCGTTGATCGTCACGTTCTTGACGGCGACGATCCGCTTCCCCGGCTCGAGCTCCAGGACCCGGTCGATCAACAGGAACGGGTAGCGGTGCGGCAGCAGTTCCAGGATGCCGCGGATGTCGATGGCGTTCATTCGGTGTCCTCGTCCGGGGGCCGACCCGCAGACAGCGCGCGCACCTGACGGCGCAGTTCGGGCAATCGCTTCAGCGTCGCCGCCGTTCGCTCCCACTGGGCGTGATCCTGCAGCGGCCACGCCCCGGTGTAGAAGCCGGGCTCGGTGACCGACCGCTCGACCAGCGAGAAGCCGCCGATCACCGCGCCGTCGCAGATCTCGATGTGTCCCGCGATGCCGACGCCGCCGCCGATCCGGCAGTCCGACCCGATCACCGCGCTGCCGGCGATGCCGGTGCATCCGGCAATCACCGTACGCCGCCCGATACGCACGTTGTGGCCGATCTGGACGAGGTTGTCGATCTTGCAGCCGTCACCGATCACCGTGTCGTCGAGCGCTCCCCGGTCGACCGCACAGTTCGCACCGATCTCGACGTCGTCGCCGATTCGAACCGAGCCGAGCTGCGCGATCTTCTCCCAGCCCGAGGGCGATGGGGCGAAACCGAAGCCGTCGGCACCGATCACCGTGCCGGCATGCACAATCGCACGCGCGCCAATCGACACGCCGGCGTACACGGTCACGTTCGCGTGAAGCCGCGCGTCGGCGCCGATCGTCGCCTCAGCGCCGATCGCGCAGTGCGGGCCGACCACGGAGCGATCCCCGATGCGCGCGCCGGCGGCGACCGTCGCGCAGGCGCCGACCTCTACGCTCGATCCAAGTCGTGCCGCGGGATCGACAACCGCGCTCGGGTGGATTCGCGCAGTCCGGTCCGGCAGCCGGAGCATCGATTCGAACCATCGTGAGAGGCGCGCGTACGCGAGATACGCGTCGTCGACGATCACGCGGACCGCCTCCGGGGAAGCCTCCGCGGCCAACGCGGGCGGCAGCAGGATCGCTCCGACCGCGCTCGACCGTGCCAGACGGGCGTACCGGCGCGAGACCAGGAAGCCGATCGACGAACCGTCGCCCGATTCGAGCGATGCGAGGCGCGAAACCCGCCGGGAGCCGTCGCCTTCGACGCGACCACCGACCCGTGCAGCGACCTCGTCCAGCGTGACCGGCTCGGGCAGGGCCGCGTGCACGGTCGCCGCCTACTTCTGCGTCGCGGCGTTCAGCGCGCGCAGCACCTTCTCTGTCATGTCCAGGCGCGGCGACGCGAATACGGTCTCCTGTCCCTGGAGGATCAGGTCGAACCGCTCCTGCTCGGCGATCTGCCTGATCACGCGGTTGGCACGTTCGACCACCGATGCCAGCTCCTCGTTGCGCCGCTGGTTCAGATCCTCGCGAAACTCGCGCTGGCGCCGCTGGAACTCGCGGTCGAGATCCGCGATCTCGCGCTGACGGCGACCGCGGTCGGCGTCCGACAGCACCGACATGTCGCGCTCCAGCCGCTCGCCGAGCTGCTTGATGCGCGCGGCGGTGTCCTGCAGCTCCTTCTCGCGGCGGGAGAACTCCTGCTCGAGCCGCTGCTGCGCGGCTTTCGCCGCCGTGGACTCGCGCAAGATCCGCTCGCTGTTCACCACGCCGATCCGAAGCGGCCCGTCCTGTGCGAACGACGGCGCTCCGAGCGCGACGATCGCTGCTGCGACGACGGTCCGTACTCGCATGGTCATCCGATCGGGTCCTTCGTGGCCGACGCCCGGCACAGCCGCGTGGCGGCCGAATTCTCGCACAGAATGACCGGCCGTCAGCCGCGGGACCGCGGCTAGAAGCCGGTGCCGATCTGGAACTGGAAGCGCTGCAGCCGGTCGGTCGGCTCGCGGTTCAGCGGATAGCCGACCGACAGCTTCAGCGGGCCGAGCGGCGACAGCCAGTTCAGGCCGAACCCGACCGAGGTACGCAGATCGTTCAGGCGGATCTCCTCGACGAAGACGTTGCCGACGTCCAGGAACCCGAACAGGCGCACCGACTGGTCGTTGCCCGCACCCGGCAGAGGGAACAGGAACTCCACGCTGCCGATGAACTTGGACTGCCCGCCGCGCGGAAAGCCGTCGTTGTCGCGCGGCCCGAGGCTCGCCGCCTCGAATCCACGGACCGAGCCGATACCGCCCGCGTAGTAGTTCTTGAAGATCGGGTACAGGGTCCCGTCCAGCGCCCAGCCGCGGGCGACCTGTCCGTACAGTCCGATCGTGTAGTCCTTGGTGAGCGGCCGGTACCACTGCACCGAGAAGTCGGCCCGCGTGTATCGAAGATCGCCGACCGGCAGCGTGAACTCGACGTTCGCCGCGGTGTACAGCCCGCGCGTGGGTGTGATCGGGCTGTCTCGCTCATCTCGGAGCCACCCGATGGTGCCCAACAGCGCCCAGCTGGAAGGGCCGTAAGCGTTGACGTACTCGACGTAACGCTGAGGCGGATTCGCACCTAGGGCGAGCTTGTTGCGGTCGTAGGCCAGACCAAAACTGACTCGATCCACTTCGGTGTAAGGAACGCCGAAGCGAAGCGAAACGCCCTGGGTGTCCAGACGGTAGTCGCCCAACCCGAGCTCGATCGCGTTCAAGCGGCGGCTGAATACGTCGACGGTTCGGGAGATTCCGTCGTCGGTGAAATAAGGATCGATGCTGCGAAGATCGACCAGCTGCTGGGTGCGGCCGGTGTTCAGGTTCAGGGCGAGGGACTTGCCGGTTCCGAGGAAGTTCTGCTGCGCCACCTGGGCGGTCAGCACCAGCTTGTCCGTACTCGAGAAACCCACGCCGACCAGGAACGTGCCGGTCGAGCGCTCGTTGACGTTGACGTTCAGATCGACCTGGTCGGGGGCGTCCGCGACCGGGACGGTGTCGATCGTGACGTCGGTGAAGTACCCGAGTCGCGTCAGGCGCTCGCGCGAGAGCCGGATCTTGTCGGTGTCGTACCACGCGCTCTCGAACTGCCGCAACTCCCGTCGGATCACTTCATCGCGGCTGCGGGCGTTGCCCGAGATGTTGATCCGCCGGACGTACGCCCGTCGTCCGGGGTCGACCGCGACCGTGAAGGCGACCGTCCGCTTGGCGCGGTCGATCTCGGGGATCGCGTTCACGTTCGCGAACGCATAGCCGATCGAGCCGTACACCTCGGTCATGGTCCGTGTCGACTCGGCCAGCAGCTGACCGTTGAACACGTCGCCCGGCTTGAGCAGCAGCAGACGCTCGAGATCGGCATCACGGCCCAGCGTGTTACCGGCGAACGTGTATCCGGCGACCGTGAAGCGCTCGCCCTCGACGATGTTGATCGTGATGAACACCCCCTCGCGGTCGGGGTCGATCGAGACCTGGGTCGATTCGATCGAGAACTCCAGGTAGCCGCGATTCAGGTAGAACGAACGCAGCCGCTCGAGGTCTCCGGCCAGCTTCTCGCGCGAGTACTGGTCGGTCTTGGTGTACCAGGACATCCAGGTGGGCGTGCTCAGCAGCAGCTGATCGAGCAGCGTGCGCTCGGTGAACGCCCGGTTGCCCACGATTCGGATCTGCGCGATGTGCGCGTTCTCGCCCTCCTCGATCGCGAGTGCCACGGACACCCGGTTGCGCTCGAGGGGCGTGACCGTGAAGGTGACCTTGGCCGCGTACTTGCCGCGAGCCAGGTACTGCCGCTTGACCTCTTGCTCGGCGCGCTCCAGCAGCGCGCGCTCGAAGATCCGCGACTCGGCCAGCCCGAGGTCGGCGAGCCCCTTGAGCAGCGCCTCGCTCGAGATGTCCTTCGCTCCGCTGATCTCGACGGCGGCGATCGCCGGACGCTCCTCGAGCAGCACGACCAGCACGTCGCCCTCGACTTCGAGCCGTACGTCGTTGAAGAGCCCGGTGCCGTACAACGCACGGATTGCGGCGGATGCGCGCTGGTCGTCGATCCGTTCGCCGACCTTGATGGGCAGATAGCCGAAGACCGTGCCTGGCTCGATGCGCTGAACCCCGACGAGTCGGATGTCGCGGACCACGAAGGGATCGAACGCCCAGGCGAGCGGCGCCAGCATGCTCGCGACGAGCGCGACCACGGTTTTCGCGAACGGACGCATGGGACTCCCGGTTGGGCGCGCCGGCCCGTCCGGCCCCTCACCCGCCGAACAGCCTGCTCAGGTCGTTGAAGAGCGCAACGGCCATCAGACCCACGATGGCCGCGAGCCCCGCCCGTTGCGTGATCTGCATGAACCGCTCGGACAGCGGCCGACCCTTGATCGCCTCGAGTGCGTAATATACCAAATGCCCTCCGTCCAGAACGGGCACCGGCAGCAGGTTGAGCACGCCCAGGCTCACCGAGATCAACGCAAGGAACGCGACGTACGCGGCCCATCCCACCTTCGCCGACTGGCCTGCGTAGTCCGCGATGGCCACGGGCCCGCTCAGGTTGCGCCACGACAGGTCGCCAACCACCATCTTGCCGAGCATGCGCAGCGAGAACCAGGACATCTCCCAGGTTTGAACGGCGCCGTAGCCGAGCGCCTCGACCGGACCGTAGCGGTGCTCGACCATCTTCACGCGGTTCTGCAGCGCGGCGCCGATCCGGCCGACGGGCCGACCGCCGTCCTCGGCCCGGTCCGACGGCTGGGGCTGGGGCACGACCACGATGCGCTGCTCGACCTGTCCGCGCCGGATGGTCAGCGTGACCTCGCGGCCGGGGCTGGCGCGCAGGATCTCGATCAGTTCGCCGACCCGGCCGATCGGCCGGGCGTCCGCAGCCACCACGACATCGCCGGCGAGCAGTCCGGCTTTCGCTGCGCTGCCGTCGGGGTTCACCGAACCGATCGACACCGTGGTGCCCGCCACCTCCAGCCCAAGCGTGCGCATGAAGTCGCGCTCGATCTCCCCGGACGGCAGACCCGCAGTGTCCAGACGCAGCGTGCGCCGGTTGCCGTCAGACTGGACCGTGAGTTGGGCGGGCCGGCGCTCGACGATCGCGTCCAGCATCCGCAGCCGCAAGTCGACCATCGATCGGACCCCGCGCCCGTCGATCGCCACCACCTGATCACCCTCGCGGAGCCCAGCGGCGGCGGCCTGGGAGCCGCGCGCAGGCTCGGCCAGCACCGCCGCGGGTTCGTCGATCCCGCCGACTGCCAACACGGCGTACAACGCGATCGCGAGCAGGAAGTTGGCCAGCGGCCCGGCCACGACGATCGCCGAGCGGGCCTTCAGGCTCTGACGATTGAACGCGCGGTGCACCTCGTGCGCCGCCACCGACCCGGGTCCTTCCTCACGCTCGTCGAGCATCCGCACGTAGCCGCCCAGCGGGATCGGCGAGACCGTCCACTCGGTCCGGTCCGGGCCCACCGTCCAGCGCACCAGGGGCTTGCCGAAGCCGATCGAGAAGCGCAGCACCTTTACATCGAACCAGCGGGCGACCGCGTAATGGCCGAGCTCGTGCACGAAGATCAGCAGCGCCAGCGCAAACAGGAAGGCGAGCAGCGTGGTCATGCGACCCGCTCCTCGAGGTCAGCACGCGCGCGGCGGCGGGCGCGCGCATCGAGTTCGTGAACTGCGCCGATGTCCTCGGGCTCGCCCGCACCGCCCAGCGCGTCCAGCACCCGCTGGTTGATCCGCGCGATGTCGGTGAAACGGATGCGCCGCTCGAGGAACGCATCGACTGCAACCTCGTTGGCGGCGTTGAGCACGCACGGTGCGGCTGCGCCTGCGATCAGCGCCTCGCGCGCCAGGCGAAGGCAGGGAAAGCGGCTCGGATCGGGTCGCTCGAAGTCCAGTCGGCCGTGCTGAGCAAGGTCGAGCAGCGGTACCCCGCTGTCGATCCGATCCGGCCAGCCCATCGCGTAGGCGATCGGGGTGCGCATATCGGGGTGGCCGAGCTGCGCGAGGACAGAGCCGTCAACGTACTCGACCATCGAATGGACGATGCTCTGCGGGTGGATCACGACGTCCAGGCGAGGGGGCGGCATATCGAACAGGAAGTGCGCCTCGATCAGCTCCAGCCCTTTGTTCATCATCGTCGCCGAGTCGACCGAGATCTTGCGGCCCATGCTCCAGTTCGGGTGTGCGACCGCCTGCTCCGGCGTCACATCGGCCATCTGAGCGGCATCGAGCCGGCGGAACGGGCCGCCTGAAGCGGTGAGCACGATGCGCCGGACCCCGCCGCGGGAGCCATCGGTCGGCAGACACTGGAAGACTGCGTTGTGCTCGCTGTCGATCGGCAGGATCCGCGCCCCGCCCTGCCGAACCGCGGCCAGAAAGACCGGCCCGGCCATCACGATCGCCTCCTTGTTCGCGAGCAGAAGCGTCTTGCCGGCCCTCGCGGCCGCCAACGTCGGTTCGAGACCCGCGGCGCCGACGATCGCCGCCATGACCAGGTCGGCCTCGGACGCGCCGGCAACGTCGGCGGCGGCGGCTGCGCCGTCCAGCACCTCGGTGCGGCTGCCGCTTCGCGCGAGCGCCTCGCGCAGCCGGGCCGCCGACTCGCGTTCGGAGAGCACCGCGTAGGCGGGCTCGAAGCGCAGGCAGTGTTCGAGCATCCGCGCGTCGCTGCGACGAGCGGTGAGCGCGAAGACCTGGAACCGCTCGGGGTGCCGGGCCACCACGTCGAGCGTGCTTTCGCCGATCGAGCCGGTGGCTCCGAGGACCGTGATGCGCTGCATCCTGTAATTATCGCAGGACTTGGAGCAGCAGCAGGCAGCCGGGCATCGTGGGGATCAGGGCGTCGATCCGATCGAGCACACCGCCGTGTCCGGGCAGAAGGCCGCCGCTGTCCTTCGCCCCGGCCAGCCGCTTGAGCAGCGACTCGTGCAGATCGCCGACCACCGACAGCGCGACCACCGCGACCAACACCGCCGCGGTCGCCGCCCATCCGCCGCGCTCGACCAGCCAGCCGGAGAACACCTGCCCGCGCCAGAGCGGGGGCACCAGGGCGGCGCTGGCAAGCACCAGGGCAACGCCGCCCGCGACCCCCTCCCAGGTCTTGCCGGGGCTGACCCGCGGAGCGAGCTTGCGCTGGCCGAACCTGCGCCCGGCGAAGTACGCACCGATGTCTGCGAGCCAGACGATCGCCATGCAGGACACCAACATCACCGCCCCGGCGACGCGCAACTCGTACAGCGCGATCCAGCAGGCGCTGAGCGCCAACCCGGCGACGGGCCACGCCGGCCCGACGCGGCGAGCGCGAGCCAGTGCAAGCGGGCCCGCGGTGACCCAGAACGCGAGGCTGGCGGCCACCACCGCGCTGGCAAGCGGCGGCGTGCCCGCGCCGGGATCGGCCCCGCGCCACGCCAGGTAAGCGACGCCGGCCAGCACCAGCCCCGCCCCCAACGCACGGCCGCCGCGCTCCGAACCCAGCAGCCTGCCCCACTCGCGGCCAGCGGCGGCGAGCACCGCGAGTGAGAGCGCCCCCCAGACCCAGGGCGGGCCGAGAAAAATGGCCGGCAGGAACAGCGCCAGCAGAACGAGAGCGGTCGCGACGCGCGTGGCGAGCATCGCGACGTCGTCCTCAGGCCCGGGGGGCGTCCGCGGGGTCGACGACCTGCGCACTGGTGCGCCCGAACCGACGTTCGCGCGCCCGGAACGACGCGAATGCCCGATCGAGCTCGGCGGCGCCGAAGTCCGGCCAGAAGGCCTCGGTGAAGTGCAGCTCGGTATAGGCGAGCTGCCACAGCAGGAAGTTGCTGATCCTTTGCTCGCCGCCGGTGCGGATGAACAGGTCGGGCTCGGGCGCGTAGCTCATCGCAAGGTACGGCGTCAGGTCCTCTTCGCAGATTCGATCCGGATCGGCGGCGAGGCCTGGGTGCTCGGCGAGCATCCGGCGCATTGCCTGGAGCACGTCCCAGCGGCCGCCGTAGTTGGCGCAAACGGTCAGTGTGAGCCGCGAGTTGCCGGCGGTACGCGTCTGGGCTTGCGTGATCAGGGCCTGCAACCTGGGTTCGAACGCGGACACGTCGCCGACGATGCGAAGCCGGATTCCGTTGGCGCGAAGCTGCGCGATCTCGCGTTCGAGCGCGGCGATGAACAGCCGCATCAGCAACGAAACCTCGTCCGGGGGTCGCCGCCAGTTCTCGGAGCTGAAGGCGAACAGCGTCAGGTACTCGACCCCGCGCTCCACGCACGCCTCGACCGTCGCTCGGACCGCCTCCACCCCCTTCGTATGCCCAGCCACGCGCGGAAGCCGGCGCGTGGTCGCCCAGCGCCCGTTGCCATCCATGATGACGGCCACGTGCCGCGGCACGTCCTGCGTGGCGGGAACCGACTGTGTCGTACTTTCGTGGCTCATCGTGCGCCGTGGGGACGGCCCAGGTCCGACGGGGCGGTCGGGTTCAGACGGTCATGATCTCCTGCTCCTTGGTCTGGAGCAGCTTGTCGATCTCGTGCACGAACCGGTCGGTGAGCTTCTGCATGTCGTCCTGGGCACGCCGCTCATCGTCCTCGGACACCGACTTCGCGCGGACGAGGTCCTTGAACTGAGCGTTTGCGTCGCGACGCAGGTTGCGGACCGCGACCTTGGTGTCCTCGCCTTCGCTGCGCACGACCTTGGTCAGCTCCTTGCGCCGTTCCTCGGACAGCGGAGGCATCGGTACCCGGATCAGCTCGCCGAGTAGCGTGGGGTTCAGCCCGAGGCCGGATTCACGGATCGCCTTGTCCACCACCGGCGCCATCTTCTTTTCCCAGGGCGATACCCCGATCGTGCGCGCGTCGATCAGGGTCACGTTCGCGACCTGGCTGATCGGCACTTGGCTGCCGTAGTACTCGACCTGGACGTGATCCAGCAGGCCGGCGTGAGCGCGCCCCGTGCGAATGCGCGCGAGCGCGGTCTTCAGAGACTCGATCGACCGCTGCATCTTCTGCTCGGTGGACTTGCGGACCTCAGGGATCGTGGGAGCGGCCATCAGAGCGTCTCCGGAGTCACACGTGAACGAGCGTACCCTCGTCCTCGCCGAGCAGCACCCGTCGCAGGGCGCCCGCCTTGAAGATCGAGAACACCTTGATCGGCAGCTTCTGGTCGCGGCACAGCGCGAACGCGGTCGCGTCCATCACCCGCAGATCTCGCGCGATGACCTCGTCAAAACTGATGCTGCGATACCGGGTGGCGGTCGGATCCTTCATCGGATCCGCACTGTACACCCCGTCCACCTTCGTAGCCTTCAGCACCACTTGTGCGCCGATCTCCGCCCCCCGCAGCGCCGCCGCGGTGTCGGTGGTGAAGAACGGGTTACCGGTTCCGGCGGCGAAGATCACCACCTTGCCCTCTTCCAGATACCGCAGCGCCTTCGGCCGGATGTAGGGCTCGACCACCTGTTCGATCTTCAGAGCCGACTGCACCCGCGCCTGCACGCCGGCCGCGCGAAGCGCGTCCTGCAGGGCGAGCGAGTTCATCACCGTGGCCAGCATGCCCATGTAGTCGGCGGTCGCGCGATCCATGCCGGCCGCGCCCAGCGCGACCCCGCGGAAGATGTTGCCGCCGCCGATCACGATCGCCAGCTCGACCCCCATCCGCACCGCCTCGGCAACCTGGGCGACCATGCCCTCGATCGTGCCGCGGTTGATCCCGTAAGCGTCGCCGCCCATCAGGGCCTCGCCGGACAGCTTGAGCAGGACTCGGGAGTAGGGCTTGGCGTCAGTCGGAGTCATCGCGCGTGGTGTCGGGCGGGCGGGGCGGAGCGCACGGTCCGGACGCGCGCCCCGCGGGAACGCGTCCGGGCGCGGTTCAGCGGGCCGCTGCCGCGGCGGCCTGTGCGACCTCGGCCGCGAAGTCGGTCTGCTTCTTCTCGATACCCTCACCGACGACGTAGAGCGCGAACCGATGCACCTTTGCCTGCCGCGCCTTCAGCAGCTGCTCGATGGTCTGCTTGTCGTCCTTCACGAACGGCTGCCCGAGCAGAGTCACTTCTTTGAGGAATTTTTGCACCGAGCCTTCGACCATCTTCGCGATGATCTCGGCCGGCTTGCCGGACTCGGCCGCCTTCTGGGTTGCGATCGAGCGCTCTCGCTCGACGAGTTCGGCCGGTACGCCGGTCCGGTCGAGCGAGACCGGCTTGCTCGCAGCGATCTGCATCGCGAGGTCTTTCGCAAGGGCGTCGTCACCGCCCTCGACGTCAACCAGCACGCCGATCTTGGCCCCGCCGTGCACGTAGCTCGCCACGCGCCCGGCCGCGGCCACTCGCACGAAGCGGCGCACGGTCATGTTCTCGCCGATGCGCCCGATCAGCGTCTTGCGGCGCTCCTCGACTGTCGCACCGTCCAGCGGTAGCGCCGACAACGCACCGACGTCGGCGGGCCCGAGCTGCGCGACCAGCTCGGCGAGTGAGCGCGCGAAAGCCTGGAAGTCGTCGTTCTTGGCGACGAAGTCGGTTTCGCAGTTGAGCTCGACCATCGCCGCGCCCTTCGCGTCGGGGGCCAGCCACACGCCGACGATGCCCTCGGCGGTGACCCGCGACGCGGCCTTTCCGGCCTTGCTGCCGAGCTTCACGCGAAGGATTTCCTCGGCCTTGGCCAGATCGCCTCCAGCCTCGGCAAGCGCCTTCTTGCACTCCATCATCGGAGCGTCGGTCTTCTCCCGAAGCTCCTTCACCATGCCCGCGGTGATTTCCGCCATCGCCTGCTCCTCAGGATGCCTCGGACTCGACCTCGACGAATTCGTCGCCGCTGCCGCCCTTGGCGGCGTCGGCCAGCGCGGCTGCGCGCCCCTCGAGGATCGCGTCGGCCGCCCCCTGGGCGTACAGGGCGATCGCCTTGCCCGAGTCGTCGTTGCCGGGGATCACGTAGTCGATGCCCTCGGGGGAGTGGTTGGTGTCGACCACGCCGACCACCGGGACGCCGAGCTTGACCGCCTCGGTGACCGCGATCTTGTGGTAGCCGACGTCGATGACGAAGACTGCGTCCGGCAGCCCGTTCATGTCCTTGATGCCGCCGATCGAACGGTTGAGCTTCTCGAGCTCGCGGCTGAAGACCAGCCCCTCTTTCTTGGACATCCGTTCGAGCGCGCCCTCGGCCAGCTGGGCCTCCATGTCGCGCAGCCGCTTGATCGATGTCTTCACGGTCTTGAAGTTGGTCAGCATGCCGCCGAGCCAGCGCTCGTCGACGTAGGGCATCCCGGCCCGCCGCGCCTCCTGGGCGACGATCTCGCGTGCCTGCCGCTTGGTGCCGACGAACAGCACGGTGCCGCGGTTACCGGCGAGCTGCTTCAGGTAGCGCATCGCCTCCTGGTACATGACCAGGGTCTTTTCCAGGTTGACGATGTGGATCTTGTTTCGATGGCCGAAGATGTACGGGGCCATCTTGGGGTTCCAGAAGCGCGTCTGGTGCCCGAAATGAACACCCGCCTCCAGCATCTGACGCATGGTCGTCACGGCGATCTCTCCGTTCAGGGTTGAATGTCGCGGCCCCCCGGGCGTTCGAACGCAGTACCCACGGGCACCGCGCACCCTCGAAACGTCCCTTGAGCCGACCTCGGTGCCCCAGCACACTACGCACGTGCGGGGCGGGAAGGCCGCGTCGATTTTGCCCTCCCCCGGACCCGGGTCGCAGGGCAAGCCTATAATACTAACGCGAACAACGAGTTACCGACAAGTTCCGATGCCCATCGTCATCAAGAACGACAGCGAGATCGCGTCGATGCGGGTGGCCGGCCGACTCGCCGCCGAAGTGCTCGACTTCATCGCACCGCATGTGCGTGCCGGCGTCACCACCGGTCAGCTCGACCGGTTGTGCCACGACTACATGGTCGATGTGCAGCGCACGACGCCTGCCCCGCTGAACTACGCGCCTCCCGGGTACCGTCCCTACCCGGCTTCGATCTGCACGTCGGTCAACCACCAAGTCTGCCACGGTATCCCCGGCGACCGCGTGCTGAAGAACGGAGACGTGCTGAACATCGACGTGACGGTGATCAAGGACGGCTTCCACGGCGACACCAGTCGCATGTTCCTGGTCGGAGAGCCTTCGGTCGCCGCCCGCCGGCTGTGCGAGGTGACGCTCGAGTGCATGTGGTTGGGGATCGACCAGGTCCGTCCGGGGGCAGCGCTCGGCGACATCGGTCATGCGATCCAGCGGCACGCAGAGGCCCGCGGCTACTCGGTGGTCCGGGAGTTCTGCGGTCACGGCATCGGCCGCCGCTTCCACGAGGAGCCCCAGGTGCTCCACTACGGCCGCCCGGGTCTCGGGCTGCGCCTCGAGCCCGGGATGATCTTCACGATCGAGCCGATGGTCAACGCCGGGCGACGTGAGGTGCGGGAGTTGGCCGACGGCTGGACGATCGTCACGAAAGACCACAGTCTGTCGGCCCAGTGGGAACACACGCTGCTGGTGACCGCCGACGGCCACGAGATCCTCACGGTGTCTCCGGGTTCGCCGGCGCGCCCGCAGGCCCTCCCCGCGGTCGCCTGAAGCCGGCGACTCGGGTGAACGCGCCCGTCGTCACGCCCGCCGATGCCGAGGTCGCTTCGAGCCGCGCGAGTCTGCGTGCGCGGCGCACCGAACTGATCGACGCGTTCCGGACCCGCGCCGACGTGCGCGTGCTGTCGCGCGGGCTGGTGAGGCTCACCGACGGGACGCTGCGGCGTCTGTGGCGCGAGGCGCGCCTGGGGGAGAGCTGCTGCCTCGCCGCGGTGGGCGGTTTCGGGCGCGGCGAACTCATGCCGCATTCGGACGTGGACCTGCTGCTGCTGGTCCCCGACACGGCCGATGAGGCGCGAGCCGAGCGGGTCGAGCGATTCGTCGGTGCCTGCTGGGATGCCGGACTGGAGATCGGGCACAGCGTCCGGACGGTGGCCCAATGCCTGAGCGAGTCGGCCCAGGACGTGACCGTCCAGACCAGTCTGCTCGAACGGCGGTTCCTCGGCGGGCGGCGGACGCTGTATCGCCGGCTGGACCAGGCGCTGGCCCCGGTGACCGACGCGCGGGCGTTCTACCGCGGCAAGCTGTTCGAACTGAAGCAGCGCCACGCGAAGTACGAGTACACGCCCTACAGCCTGGAGCCGAACGTCAAGGAGAGCCCCGGCGGGCTGCGCGACCTGCAATCGATCCTTTGGATCGCACGCACCGCGGGCCTGGGCGCCGACTGGGCGAAGCTCGCCCAGCACGGGCTGGTCACCCGGCAAGAGGCGACGCTGCTCGCTGGCTGCGAACGCAAGCTCAAGACGACGCGCGCCTGGCTCCACATCCTGTCGGGCCGGCGCGAGGACCGGTTGGTGTTCGATCTGCAAGCCCAGGTGGCCCGCGCCCAGGGCTTCGACGGTCCGGACGCAAGGCAGGCGAGCGAGCAGCTGATGCAGCGCTACTACTGGACCGCGAAGTCAGTGACCCAGCTGTCGACGATGCTGCTGCAGAACATCGAGGCCGAGCTGTTCCCGGAGAACGCAGGGCAGCCCGAGCCGATCGACGCCGAGTTCCGCAACGTGCGCGGGTTGCTCGACGCAGTCGACGAACGGCTGTTCGAGCGCGAGCCGTCGGCCATCCTGCGTGCGTTCAGGACCCTGCAGCTGCGCGGCGAACTCACCGGCATCAGTGCGCGGACCCTGCGGGCGATCTGGCGTGCCCGCACCCGCATCGACGCACGCTTCCGGCGCGACCCGAAGAACCGCGCGACCTTCGTCGCACTGCTGCAGTCGCCGCGAGGCGTGACCCACGAGCTGCGGCGAATGAACCAGTGGTCGGTGCTCGGGCGCTACCTGCCGGTGTTCCGTCGCATCGTTGGACGCATGCAGCACGACCTGTTCCACGTATACACCGTCGATCAGCACATCCTGATGGTGGTGCGCAACCTGCGCCGGTTCTCGATGGCCGAGCATGCGCACGAGTACCCGTTCTGCAGCCAGCTGATGGCGGGATTCGAGCGGCCATGGCTGCTGACGGTCGCGGCGTTGTTCCACGATATCGCCAAGGGGCGCGGCGGCGATCACTCGGCGCTCGGTCGGCTCGATGCCCGGCGCTTCTGCCGCGCGCACGGCTTCGCCGATGCGGACCGCGAGCTGGTCGAGTTCCTGGTGGAGCATCACCTGACGATGTCCTCGGTCGCACAGAAGCAGGATCTGGGCGACCCCGAGACCATCGCGGCGTTCGCGCGACGGGTCGGCGACGAGCGTCGGCTGACCGCGCTGTACCTGCTTACGATCGCCGACGTCCGGGGCACCAGCCCGAAGGTCTGGAACGCCTGGAAGGGGAAGTTGCTGGAGGACCTGTACCGCTCAACCCGGCGGGTGCTCGGCGGGGAGACCGCCAGCCCGGATCAGCGCGGTGACGCGCGTCGCCTCGAGGCGGTGCGCATGATGAACCTGTACGGGCTGCTGCCGGACGCCTACACGGCGCTGTGGAGCCAGCTGGACATCGGCTACTTCCTGCGCAATGACCCCCAGGACATCGCGTGGCAGACCCGAGTGCTGTTCCGCGATCCGGATCCGACCGTACCGATCGTCAAGACCCGCCTCGCCCCGTTCGGGGAAGGGTTCCAGGTACTGGTCTACCTGCCCGACCAGCCCGACTTGTTCGCGCGGATCTGCGGCTACTTCGACAGCAAGAACCTGTCGGTGCTCGACGCGCGAATCCACACCACGCGGCACGGGCGCGCCCTCGACAGTTTCCTCGTGGTCGATCCGAACCCGACGCACCCGCAGTACCGAGACATCCTGTCGCTGGTCGAGGTGGAGCTCGCCGATCGTCTCGCACACCCTGGGCCGCTTCAGGCGCCGGTGCGGGGGCGGGCCTCGCGCCGCTCTCGCTGGTTCCCGGTCGCACCGCAGGTCGATTTGCGCCCGGACGAGCGCGGCAGCCGTTTCCTGCTGTCGGTGGTCGCCAACGACCGCACGGGTCTTCTCTACGGGATTGCCCGCACGCTCGGGCGGCACGGCATCAACCTGCACGCCGCCAGGATCACCACGTTGGGCGAGCGAGCCGAGGACGTGTTCCTGATCGACGGCCCGACGCTCGCCAATTCGCGGCAGCAGATCCAGCTCGAGAACGATCTGCTCGAGGCGCTGCAGGGCTGACCGACGGCGCGGCCGTCGCGGTGGTCCGGTCCCCGCGTTCGTGCTCAGTCGTCGCGCACGGGCTCGCCTGGGAACAGCTCCTCCAGGAAGCCGAAGCGGGTCAGGTCACGGATGCGGCGCGGGTACAGGATGCCGTCGAGGTGGTCGCATTCGTGCTGGACGACGCGCGCATGGAACCCGGCAACCTCCCGATCGATGGGGGCGCCGGTCGCGTCCCGGCCGCGGTAGCGAATCGATGCCGCCCGCGGCACCCAGCCGCGCAACCCAGGCACAGACAGGCACCCCTCCCAGCCGGACTCCTCGAGCTCGCCCAGCGGTTCGATCACCGGGTTGATCAACACCGTCGGTGGCACCGGCTCGGCATCCGGGTAGCGGGGGTTGGCGTCGAACCCGAAAATCACGACGCGCAGATCGACGCCGATCTGCGGCGCAGCGAGCCCGGCGCCGTTGCGTGCCGCCATGGTCTCGAACATGTCCGCGATCAGCGCGTGCAGCTCCGGCGTGTCGAAGTGTTCGACCGGCCGTGACACGCGCAGCAGCCGCGGGTCACCCATCCTCAGCACCGGGTGGATCATGCCGTCCTCACGAGGTGGCGTCGCGCAGGTAGGCGGCCAGCACGCGGCGTACGCGAATCATGGCCTGGTCCATCACGCTGCCCATCTGGTCCAGCGAGATCGCAAGGACACTGCCGCCGCGGCCTGCGGCGTGGTTGGCAACCACCGCGAGCACTGCGTAAGGCAGCGACAGCTCGCGGGCGAGCGCGGCCTCGGGCATGCCGGTCATGCCCACCAGGTCGCAGCCGTCGACCGCCATCCGACGGATCTCCGCGGCGGTCTCGAGCCGGGGGCCCTGCGTGCAGCCGTACGTCCCGCCCCAGGCGGGGGTCTCGCCGACCGTGTGCGCCGCGCGTCGCAGACCCTCGCGTATCGTCTCGCTGTAGGGCCGGGTGAAGTCGACGTGCGTGACGGGGTTGTCCGGACCTTCGAAGAAGGTGCTCGCTCGTCCGTACGTGTAGTCGATGATCTGGTCGGGCACGGCGAGCGTCCCCGGAACCAGGTCATCCCGGATGCCGCCCACGGTGGCGACCGCCACCACCTCGGTCGCCCCGACCTCGCGCAGCGCCCACAGGTTCGCGCGGTAGTTGATCTGATGCGGCGCGATCGTGTGCCCATAACCGTGGCGCGCGAGGAACACGACCCCGACGCGTTCGATGGTTCCGAAAGACAGCGCGCACGACGGATCGCCGAACGGGGTCCGAACGACCTCGCGGCGCTCGAGCGTGAGGTCGGCCAGCTTGGCAAGACCGCTGCCGCCGATGATCGCGTGCATGGACTGGTCGCTCCCGGCCCGGGAAGCCGGGCCGCTGGGCTTCGAACCGCAGCGCGCGGCCCCCGACGGGTCAGCGGGTTTCGCGTCGCTTGAGGAAGGCCGCGAAATCCGCGCCGACCTCGGGATGGCTCAGCGCCAGTTCGACGGTGGCCTGAAGATACCCGATCTTCGAGCCGCAGTCGTAGCGCTTGCCGTGGAACGTGTACGCGAGCACCGGTTCGTCCTGGATCAGCCTCGCGAGCGCGTCGGTGAGCTGCAGCTCGCCTCCCGCGCCGGGGCGGATGCCGGCAAGGTGCTCGAACACCAGCGGCGTCAGCACATAGCGCCCGACGACCGCGAGCGTCGACGGCGCGGCCTCAGGCCGGGGTTTCTCGACGATGCCGGTCACGCGGGCGGTACGCTCTCCCCAAGGGGAGCTCGACACGATCCCGTAAGACGAGGTCTCCTCGCGCGCCACCTGCTGCACCGCCAGGACGCTCGAATGGTGCTTGCAATACTGTTCAACCATCTGCGCGAGTACCGCGCTCCCGTCGGGTCCCGGCTGCATCAGGTCGTCGGCCAGCAGGACCGCGAACGGCTCGTCGCCGACCACCGATCGTGCGCAGAGCACCGCGTGCCCGAGCCCGAGCGGCTCGGCCTGGCGGATGTAGACGCAGTTCACACCTTCGGGTGTGACCGCACGGACCGTCTCGAGCAGCGCGTCCTTGCCCTTGACCGTGAGCTCGGCCTCGAGTTCGTAGGCTTTGTCGAAGTGGTCCTCGATGCTGCGCTTGTTGCGGCCGGTGATGAAGATCATCTCCGTGATCCCGGCCGCAGCGGCCTCCTCGACCGCGTACTGGATCAGGGGCTTGTCGACGATCGGCAGCATCTCCTTGGGGGACGCCTTGGTCGCCGGCAGGAATCGCGTGCCCAGACCGGCCACCGGGAACACCGCCTTACGAATCCGCTTCGCCATCTCGTTCGATCTTCCTGCGCAGTTGTTCGAAGTCCAGCAGCGGGATCCCCAACGCCCTGGCCTTGGCGACCTTGCCGCCCGGGTTGTCGCCGGCGACGACGAAACTGGTCCGTCCGGATACGGAGCCGGTCGGGGAGCCTCCGTGTTGCCGGATCAGGTCTTCGACCTCGTCGCGCGACACGCCGGGCAGCGTTCCGGTCACCACGATCGTGAGCCCGGACAGCGGTGCCGCGGTCCGGCCGCCCGACGGCTGGATCGGTGCGACCCCCTGGACGGCGTCGGCGTTGCGCAGGCGCGTCGCCGGCCCGGGCGCGACCCCGGCGGCCAGCAGCGCCGCGATCACCCCACGGTTGCGCGGTTCGGCCGCGAACGCCTGGATCGACAGCATGATCTCCGGGCCGACGCCTTCAAGCGGCACCGGCTCCTGGGCCTCGCCGCGCGCGCGCGCCCGAAGGTTGCGCTTCTGCGCGGCCGACTTGGCCTCGGCGAGCGCAGCCCAGTCGGCGTCGAGCAGCGCCTGGACGCCGCCGAACCCGTCGGCCACGATCCGGGCCACTTCTTCGCCCACGTGCCGGATGCCGAGCGCAAAGACGAACCGCTCCAGCGACACCGTCCGGGATCGCTCGATCGACGCGATCAGGTTGGCCGCGGACTTGGCGCCCATGCGGTCGAGGTCGGCGAGCTGGGCGGCGCTCAGCGCATACAGGTCGGCGGGCGAACGCACCAGATCGCGCTCGACCAGCTGGTCGACCAGCCGCTCGCCCAGTCCGTCGATGTCCATTGCCCGACGCTGCGCGAAGTGCAGCAGCGCCTGCTTGCGCTGGGCCTTGCAGAACAGCCCGCCGACGCATCGCCACGCCACCTCGCCGGGCTCCCGTACCGCGGCCGAGCCGCACACCGGGCACCGGGTCGGCATCGCGAATGGGCGGGCGTCGGCCCGGCGCCGCTCGGGCAGCGCGCGGACCACCTCGGGGATCACGTCACCCGCCCGTCTCACGACCACGGCATCACCGATCCGCACGTCCTTGCGGGCGAGCTCGTCCTCGTTGTGCAGGGTCGCGTTGGTCACGGTCACGCCGCCGACGAATACCGGGCGCAGCCGGGCGACCGGCGTCAGCGCGCCGGTTCGGCCGACCTGCACCTCGATGTCGAGCAGCTCGGTCACGGCCTCCTCGGCGGGGAACTTGTGGGCGAGCGCGAAGCGCGGCGCACGCGCGACGAACCCGATCGGCTCATGCCAGGCCCGGGAGTCCACCTTGTAGACCACGCCGTCGATGTCGTACGGCAGTCCTGCGCGGCGCACCGCCACGTCGCGGTAGAAGCCGAGCAGCCCATCGACGTCAGGGAAGGTGCCGCGCACCGGACCCACGGGCAGACCGAGCGATGCCAGCCAATCGAGCAGCGCGGCATGCGAATCGGGCGGATCGGCGTCCGGCGCAACCTCGCCCAGGCCGTATGCGAAGAACCGCAGCGGCCGCTGCGCGGTGAGCGTCGGGTCGAGCTGGCGAAGGCTTCCAGCGGCCGCGTTGCGGGGGTTCACGAACGGCTTGTCGCCGCGCGCGCGCTGAGCCTCGTTCATCCGCTCGAACTCCGCGCGGTACATCAGCACTTCGCCGCGCACCTCCAACGCCGCTGGAGCCGGGCCGGACAGCCGCAGCGGGATCGCGCGCACCGTGCGCAGGTTGGCGGTGACGTCCTCGCCGACCGCGCCGTCGCCGCGGGTCGCACCGCGCACCAGTCGGCCGTGCTCGTAACGCAGGCTGACCGCCAGGCCGTCGAACTTCAGTTCGGCGCAGTAGCGAAGCCGGCCTGGATCCAGACCGTTCTCGATCGCGGACTCGCGGACCCGCCGATCGAACGCACGGACCTCATCGTCGGAGAATGCATTCTGCAACGACAGCATCGGTACCGCGTGGCGCACCTGTCCGAACCCGGCCGCCGGCGCACCGCCGACCCGTCGCGTCGGAGAATCCGGGGACGCGAGTTCGGGATGGTCCGACTCCAGTTGCTGCAGCTCGGCGAACAGCCGGTCGTACTCGGCGTCGGATACGGTCGGTGCGTCGAGCACGTAGTACGCGTGGTTGTGGTGTTCCAACGCCGCGCGCAGCGCCTCGACCCGCTCGCGGCTCGCGTCGTGCGTCGCCACCGTTGCCTGCGTGCCGTCAGTTGAAGACCCGCAGCGCCGCCGTCGATCCGGCATCCAGCCCGGCGGTGGCGAGCGCGTCATGGCGTGCCGCGAGCTCTCGGGCCACGTCCGCGGCCGAGGCGGGGCTGAACGGGCGGCCTGCATCGTCGACGACCTGACCACCGGTCCTCGCGGCACACAGCTCGGCACACTCGACCATGCGCTCCCAGGGACGTGCTGACGCGGGCGCGCGGGGCAGGTCCAGCAGCAGAGTCAGTTGCTGCGCACGCTCACCGAGCGATAACGAAAACAGCGCATCGCCTTCGTCACCCACACGGGTGAAACGGTTGTTGCCGCGCTCCTCCAGGTCCAGGCCGGCGGCGAGCGCCGCCAGCTCGGCCGGCGACAGCGCGGTCGGCGTCTGAACGTTCAGGCCGATCACCGCATCGAGCCGCGCGCATGCCGCGTCGAGCTGCCGGGCATGCTCGAGCACGGCCGCCATCTCGGGCAGCTCGGGTAAGGGGGCGCCGATGCCGCGGGCGAGGGTCTGGACCGCCTGCCCGAACTCGGAGAATTCCATTGCGTTCAAGGGGCCGTGGCGGTTGGCGAGCAGCACGCCCGCGCGGACCGCCTGGGCGATCCCGTCGGCCGCCCGCGGGGGCGCCCAGTGACCGTCGCCAGGGTGCGCTTCGATGACGATCGGCTTGGAGCCGGCCCGCCGCAGCGTCGAGGCGACCGAGAGCAAGCGGTCGACCGCGACCGGGACACTGGGATCGAAGGTCACGACGCAGTCGAGGCGCACGTCGAGCACGGCGCCTCGCGGTCCGGCAGGTCCGCTGCCCGCGGCGGCTGCGGGCGGCGCCGACTCCAGGCTGGGCTCGATCGGCGAGCCCGCGGGCGTCGGCAGCGGCGCTGCGTGGCTCGGCGCCAGCGTCGGTTCGGTGCGTTCCGTCCCCACGCGGCGCCGATTCACATCGGCACTGGGGATCTCGGAAACGGCGGGTCCGTCAGCCGCCTCGGCGACAGGCGGGTCTCCTTCGGGTCCGGGGCGCGCGAGCCGGTCGCGCCAGGCGTCCCGCAGCCGGATCTGCCGACCCTGCAGCAGGTTGAAGACCAGGACGACCGCGATCGCGATGACGATCAGGCCGAGCAGACTGCCCCAGAGACTGTTCATTCTGGTCTCCCGAGAGCCTCGCCCACGGCGGCGTCATCGGTCACGCGGCCTCCGCGAACCGTTCGGCGGCCTCCAGATCGACCGCGACGATCCGCGAGACGCCGCGCTCCTGCATCGTGACGCCGATCAGCTGCTGGGCGAGTTCCATCGCGATCTTGTTGTGGGTGATGAACAGGAACTGCGTCTGGGCCGACATCCTCCGCACCATTGCGCAGTAGCGCTCGGTGTTCGCGTCGTCCAGCGGGGCATCGACCTCGTCGAGCAGGCAGAACGGCGCCGGGTTGAGCTGGAAGAGCGCGAAGACCAGGGCAATTGCCGTGAGCGCCTTCTCGCCGCCGGAGAGCAGGTGCACCGAGCTGTTGCGCTTGCCCGGCGGCTGTGCGACCACCGTGACCCCGGCGTCGAGGATCTCGTCACCGGTCAGCACGAGGCGCGCCTCGCCGCCGCCGAACAGCTCCGGGAACAGCCGGCCGAAGTGTCGGTTGACGGTATCGAACGTCTCCTGGAGCAGCGTTCGCGTCTCCCGGTCGATGCGTCGGATCGCGTCCGCGAGGGTGCCGATCGCCTCGTTCAGATCGTTCGATTGCGCCTGCAGGAAATCATGTCGCTGGCGGCTCGCCGCGAGCTCGTCGAGGGCAGCGAGGTTCACCGCGCCGAGCGCGGCGATCGCACCGGTCAGGCGCGTGACCTCGCCCTGCAACCACGACGGCCGCGGCGGCTGTGGGAACGCGGCGCGTACGGCTGGCTCGTCGAGCTGCGCCTGCGCGATCTGCTCAGCGTACTGGTCGGCGCCCAGACGCGCTGCCTGTTCATCGAGCTGCAGACGGGTCAGTCGGGCACGCAGTGGTTCCTGGGCACGCTCCCTGAGGAGCCGATCCTCGTCCAGCTCGCGGGTGCGCGCCGTCAATGCATCCAGACGCGCCCTCGCCTCGGCGAGCGCCTGCTCGGCGCGCAGCCGCTCGCCGAGCGCGTCCTGCAGGCCGGCCCGGGCGGCCTCGTCCGACAGCTCGTCGAGTCGCCGCCGCAGCTGCTCGCTCTCGCCGAGGGACCGCTCGATCACGCCTCGGGCCTGAAGGATCTGCTCGCGCAGGTTGTGGCGGCGCGCCTCGATCTCCCGGACCGCGAAACCCGCTTCGCGCTCGTCGCGCTCCAGGTCGCGCCGGCGGTCACGCGCCTCGGCGAGCACCGTCTCGGCCTGCTCCCAGCCGGCGCGAGCGGCCTCGACCGTCTCCTGACGCTCGGCCAGCTCCAGATCCAGCCGCTCGAAGTGCGCGGCCTCCTGGTCGATCTGCGCGCCCCGGGCTTCGGCCTCGGCCGTGGTCTCCGCCAGCTCCGCCTGCAGGCGAGAGCGGTCCGCGGTCGCCCGCTGCACCATCTGCGCGCAGCGCTCCGTGTCGAGCCGCAACGCGGCGGCACGCCGGACGGCGAGCGAGTGGGCCTCTCGATCGGCGGCGACGCGGGCCTTCTCGGCTTGCGCCAACGCCTCGACGCGGGTGGCCGACGCGCGCGCCTCGTCGGCGATCAGCTCCAGCGCGCGGTGCTCGCGGACCAGGTTGTCCAGCTCCTGCTGCCGTGCCAGGACCCCGTCGCCCTCGGTGTCCATCGCGTACAGCTGGACCCCCAGGCGGCCCACGACGTGCCCGGCCCGGGTTACGAACCGCCCACCGGCGGGCAGCCGGTCGCGCGTGCCGATCGCCGAGTCCGGCGTCTCGGCGCAGAAGCAGCCATGCAGCCACTCGTCGAGCAGCCCACCGACCTGCGGGTCGGCAGACCGTACCTGGGTCGACAGCGGGACCAGGCCCGGCGGGCTTTCGGCGCGGGCGTCAGGGAACATGCGGTCGGTCGAATAGAAGCCGACCTTCGCCGGGGGCTGCTCAGCCAGCAGCGCGGCCACCGACTCGAGGCGCCCCACCTCGAGCGCTTGGACCCGCTCGCGCAACACCGATTCGACTGCGGTTTCCCAGCCGGGCTCGATCCGGAGCCGCTGAAAGAGCCGCTTCAGCCGGTCCAGCCCGTGCCGCTGCAGCCAGGGCACGGTACGACCCTGGGTACGGACCCGCTCCTGCAGCTGGGTCAGCGCCTGGATCCGCGCCTCCACCTTCGAAGCTCGGGCGAGGGCGTCGCGCAACGACTCCTGTGACGGCCCTCGGCGAGCATCGGCTTCGGCCCAGCAGGCATCGCTCGCGGCCAGCCGCGCAGCAGCCCCCTCCTCGAGGGCCTCTGCGTCGGCGAGCTGGGCCCGCAGCGCGTCGAGCTGCGCGTGAGGGGCTTCGCCCAGGCGATCCAGCGCGTCGCGAAGGCGGCTCTCCCGCTCGCGAAGGCGTCCGAGGGCCGATTCGACGCCGTGGCGACGGGTGGCCACGACCTGAATCTGCTGGGCGACCCGCGCGGCCGCTCCGCGATTCTCGTCGAGCGCGTTCCGGGCCTCGCGCATCGTATCCTCGAGGGCCGGCAGCTCGGCGTTCACCCCCTCCAGCACGCTCCGCAGATCGCGGGAGCGGTCCTGTGCGGCCGCCAGGTCCACGTCGCTGTCCTGCAGCGCGGACGCGGCCTGCTGGTCGCGTTCGCGGGACGCGTCGGCCTGGGCCTGCAGGCCGGCGAGCCGCTCTCGCAGTTGCGTCTGCGCATCGGCGACGAAGCGGATCTCACCCTCGAGGCGGGTCACTTCGCCCTGAGCCGCGTAGTACGCGCCCTGTGCGCGGTGCACGGCGTCGCCGGCGACGTGATGCGCAGCGCGGGTTTCCTCGAGACGGGCTTCGATTTCGCGCTGCGCCGCGAGCTCCCCTTCCATCTGCGCTGCGACCGCCGCGAGCTGAGCCGCGAGCCGCCCCCGCTCGGCGAGCGCTTCGTCCCGCCGCACGAGCCAGAGCATCTGCTGCTTGAGCGTACGCTCGGTCTCGAGCTCCCGGTAGTCGCGCGCCACCTCGGCCTGGCGCTCGAGCTTGCTGATCTGCGCGGTCAGCTCGCGCAGGATGTCCTCGACCCGGGTGAGGTTCTCGCGGGTGTCGGCGAGCCGGTGCTCTGTCTCGCGGCGGCGTTCCTTGTACTTCGACACGCCCGCGGCCTCCTCGAGGAAGACCCGCAGCTCCTCGGGACGGGCCTCGATGATCCGCGACACGGTGCCCTGTCCGATCATCGCGTACGCCCGCGGGCCCAGGCCGGTCCCGAGAAACATGTCGTGCACGTCCTTGCGCCGAACCGCCTGGTTGTTGATCAGGTAGGTCGACTGCCCGTCGCGGGTCAGTACGCGCTTGACCGAGAGTTCGGCGAACGCCGCCCAGGCGCCGCCCAGTCGGGCGTCGGTGTTGTCGAACACCATCTCCACGCTCGCGCGGCCCGACGGCTTGCGGTCCGAGGAGCCGTTGAAGATCACGTCCTGCATCGACTCGCCGCGAAGCTCGGAGGCCCTCGACTCCCCGAGCACCCAGCGCATGGCGTCCATGATGTTGGACTTGCCACAGCCGTTCGGTCCGACCACACCGACCAGATGGCCGGGCACCTCGAAGGTGGTCGGGTCGACGAACGATTTGAAGCCGGCCAGCTTGACGGATTTCAGGCGCACGGAAAACGCTCTGCTACCCCGTCGCGGCGGGGGGTCGGAACGATGCTAGAGGCGGGCGGGATGCCGCGATGTGCAGGTCCCCGCGTTCGAAAGCCCGGAACCGAGCCCCTCGTATAATACACCCCGGCATGGACGGCCCCGGGGGCCCGGCCCGCGGGACGGGCGGGCGTCCCCGTGCCGCCTCCACCATCGAACCTGCCGCGGCCGCGGCCAGACGCAACGCGGAGACGTCGGATGCCCAGCGCGCCGTCCAAGACCCTCGACACCTTCCCAAACCCCTCACCCGCGCGCGACTACGTCGTCCACCTCGAGGTCCCGGAATTCACCTGCCTGTGCCCGCTCACCGGCCAGCCGGACTTCGCCACGCTCGTGATCGACTACGTGCCCGACCAGCGCAATCTGGAGCTGAAGGCGCTCAAGCTCTACATGTGGTCGTTCCGGGACGAGGGTGTCTTCCACGAGGCGGTGACCAACCGGATTCTCGACGACCTGGCAGCCGCGACGCACCCCCGGTTCATGCGCCTGACCGCGCGCTGGTACGTGCGCGGCGGGATCTTCACCACCGTGGTGGCCGAGCACCGGGATCCGTCATGGACGCCGACTCCCCGGATCGACCTGGGCTCCTTCTCTGCCGAGTCGAATACTCGTTGATAAATATAATCAAATAGTGAAAGGGCTTTGTTGAACCGTACTCTAGACAAGCTGCCGCCCTACCCGTTCGAGCGTCTGCGGTCACTGATCGACGGCGTGTGCCCGCCGGCGTCTCTGACGGCGATCTCGATGTCGATCGGCGAGCCGAAGCATCCGGCTCCCCAACGGGTGCGTGAGGCCCTGATCGCCGCGCTCGACGGCCTGTCGGTCTATCCGCCCACCGCGGGCGGGGAAGCGCTGCGGGCCGCGGTGGCGAGCTGGGCCTGCCGACGCTGGGGCCTGCGCTCGCTCGACCCGGGGACCCAGGTGCTGCCGGTCAACGGGTCCAAGGAGGCGCTGTTCTCGATCGCTCAGGCCGTGATCGATCCGCAGCCCGGCGAACCGCCTCCGGTCGTGCTGATCCCCAACCCGTGCTACCAGGTCTACGAGGGCGCGGCACTGTTCGCCGGTGCGGAGCCTGTGTACGTCGCTCAGGATCCGAGCAGCGGTTTCGCGCTCGACTGGGGGCGCGTACCGGCGGCGGTGTGGCCGCGCGTACAGCTGGTCTACGTGTGCTCGCCCGGCAATCCGACCGGCACCGTGGTCGATCGCGAGGGCTGGCGCGCGCTGCTCGCGCTGTCGCATCGCCACGGATTCGTCATCGCATCCGACGAGTGCTACAGCGAGATCTATCCGGACGACGCGCACCCGCCCGAAGGCGCACTCGCTGCAGCTCAGGCACTCGGGGCTCCCGACTATCGTGGGCTCCTGGTCTTCTCCAGTCTGTCGAAGCGATCGAGCGTACCCGGCTTGCGCTCGGGGTTCGTCGCGGGCGATGCCCGGCTGATCGAGCGCTTCCGGCTCCTGCGCTCGTACACCGGGGGGGCGATGAGCCTCGTCGTGCAGGCGGCCTCGGTGGCCGCCTGGCAGGACGAGGAGCACGTGCTCGCCAATCGCCGCCTCTACCGGGAAAAGTTCGACGCCGTACTGCCGTTGCTGTCCGACGTCCTGGAGGTGACTGCGCCGCAGGGAGGGTTCTTCCTGTGGGCCCGGGTCCCCGGCGGCGACGACGCGGCGTTCGCCCGGGAACTCCACGGCCGCTACAATGTCCTGGTGTTGCCCGGCAGTTTCCTGTCCCGGACGGTAGACGGCCGCAACCCAGGTGCCGGCTTCGTTCGGCTCGCCCTGGTCGACGGCGTCGAAGCCTGCGTCGAGGCTGCCCGTCGGATCCGGTCCTTCGTCAACGACGCCTACCCGCCCCCCCGCTCATGAGCACGCTCCAGCAAACGATCGACCAGGCCTGGGATCAGCGCGCCGAGCTGTCACCGGCGACCGCGCCCGCCGCGATCCGCGACGCGGTCGCCCACGTGATCAACGAGCTCGACGGCGGCCGGCTGCGCGTGGCCGAGAAGGCAGGCAGCGACTGGACCGTGCACCAGTGGATCAAGAAGGCGGTGCTGCTCTCTTTCCGTCTCGCCGACAACCGGCCGGTGATGGCGGGGGAACTGCAGTTCTTCGACAAGGTACCGACGAAATTCGACGGGTGGACTGCCCAGGACTTCGCCTTGGCCGGAATGCGCGTCGTACCGCCGGCGGTCGCCCGGCGCGGGGCCTACGTCGCCCGCAACGTCGTGCTGATGCCGTCCTACGTGAACATCGGCGCGTGGGTGGGCGAGGGCACGATGGTCGACACCTGGGCCACCGTCGGCTCGTGCGCGCAGATTGGCCGCAACGTGCACCTGTCGGGCGGAGTCGGGATCGGTGGCGTGCTCGAGCCGCTTCAGGCGAATCCGACGATCATCGAGGACAACTGCTTCATCGGCGCGCGCTCCGAAGTGGTCGAAGGCGTGATCGTCGAGGAGAACTCCGTGCTGTCGATGGGCGTGTTCCTGGGCGCGAGCACGAAGATCTACGACCGCGCCACCGGCCTGGTCAGCTACGGTCGCGTGCCCGCCGGTTCGGTTGTCGTCCCGGGCTCGCTGCCCTCGGCCGACGGGCGGGTCTCGCTGTATTGCGCGGTGATCGTCAAGCGGGTCGATGCCCAGACACGGGCGAAGACCGGCATCAACGAACTGCTGCGCGGCGACTGAACGCGCCGGAGACCGCGACATGGGGATGCAGAGACTGCTGTCGTTGATGGCCGAAAAGAAGGCGTCCGACCTGTTCATCGCCGCCGGGACGCCCATCCAGATCAAGATCAACGGCACGGCGGTACCGATCAACCAGCAGCGGCTGGAGCCTCAGGCGGTCGAGCAGCTGCTGCGCGAGGTGCTGACCGACCGGCAGTGGGCGCAGTTCGAACTCGACAACGAGCTGAACGTCGGCTACGGCCTGCGCAACGTCGGCGGCTTCCGGCTGTCGGTGTTCCGTCAGCGCGGCACCGCGGCCGCCGTGATCCGCTACATCCCCGGCGATGTGCCGCAGCTCGATACGCTGAACCTGCCGCCGGTACTGGCCGACCTGATCATGGAGCCGCGAGGCCTGCTGCTCGTGGTCGGGGCCACCGGGTCTGGCAAGACCACGACGCTCGCGTCGCTCATCGACCACCGCAATGCTCACAGCACCGGGCACATCCTCACGCTCGAGGACCCGATCGAGTACACCTTCCGCCACAAGCGTTCGGTGGTGAACCAGCGGCAGATCGGCACGGACGCCGCATCGTTCGAGGTCGCGCTGCGCAACGCCCTCAGACAGGCTCCCGACTGTCTGATCCTGGGCGAGATCCGCGATGTCGACACCATGAGCGCTGCGATCGCCTACGCGCAGTCCGGGCATCTTGTGCTGTCGACGCTGCACGCAAACAGCGCGGCTCACGCGCTCAACCGCATCGTGAGCTTCTACACGCCCGAGAACCGCCGTGTCATGTTGTCCGATCTCGCGACGACGCTGCGCTGCGTGATCTCGCAACGTCTGGTTCGGGCGACTGGGGGCGGACGCCTGCCCGCTGTCGAGATCCTGTTGAACACGACCTTCGTCTCGGAACTGATCGATCAGGGGCGGCTGTCCGAGATCAAGGAAGCGATGGAGAAGTCGATGGCGCCCGGGTCGCAGACCTTCGAGCGCGCGCTGGTCAACATGGTCCGCAGCCGCAAGGTCAGTCGGGACGATGCGCTCGCGCAGTCCGACTCGCCGACCAATCTGCTGTGGCTGCTCGACAATACGGAGGACGGCCCCCCGTCGGACGAGGCGCCGACATCGCGCGGCGCGGATCCCGCCGGGGCGGCTGCGACGTCGACGAAGGCTCCGGACGGGCCGACGTTCTCCGAATTCATGCTGAACGTCTGATGCGGGACGAGGCGGTCGTCTATGGCATCGAGACCTGCGACCAGGTGCGCAAGGCGCGGGCGTGGCTGCGCGCCAGGCAGGTGCCGTTCCGCTTCCACGACTTCCGCACCCAGGGGCTGGACGCCCAGATGATGGCGCGATGGACCACGCGGCTGCCGTGGGATGCGCTGCTGAACCGGCGCGGCCTGGCGTGGCGTCAGCTGGAGGCGGCGCGGCGTGCGACCGTGGTCGACCAGTCCAGCGCGGTCGAGCTGATGCTCGCCCAGCCGATGCTGGTCAAGCGCCCGGTGCTCGATGCGGGTGACCGGATCGTCGTCGGGTTCTCGGAGCCGGTCTACCGCACCCTCTTTCTGGCCGGCGACGCGGTGCCGGCGACTCCGCGCCCCTGATGTACGCGTTCGACCCCGAGAGGCCCGCCGGCGCGGGCCGAGCACGATGACCCCCTGCCCCGTCCAAGCCCTCGCCGAGGCGCTGATCCGGCGCCGTTCCGTGACCCCCGACGACGCCGGCTGTCAGGCGATGATCGCCGAGCGCCTCGCCGGTGCCGGCTTCCGCTGCGAGCCGATGCGATTCGGCGACGTCGACAACCTGTGGGCGGTGCGCACCGGCACCCGCCCCGGCGGTACGCTGGTGTTCGCCGGGCACACCGACGTGGTGCCGGCCGGTCCGCGCCCCTGGTGGCACAGCGACCCGTTCGAACCGGCCGAGCGCGACGGGCGGCTGTTCGGGCGCGGCGCCTCGGACATGAAGTCGTCGCTGGCCGCGATCGTGGTTGCGGCCGAGGAGTTCGCCGCGTCCCACCCGACGCACGCCGGCCGGGTGGCTCTGCTGCTGACCTCCGACGAGGAGGGGCCCGCCGTCGACGGCACCGTGCGGGTGGTCGACGCGCTGCGGGCGCGGGGCGAGCGACTCGACTGGTGCGTCGTCGGCGAACCGACCTCGGTGGACACCCTCGGCGACACGCTCAAGAACGGGCGCCGCGGCTCGCTGTCCGGACGTCTGACCGTGCGCGGCGTGCAGGGTCACGTTGCCTACCCCCACCTCGCGCGCAACCCTGTGCACGAATTCGCACCCGCGCTTGCGATGCTGGTCGCCGAGCGCTGGGACGGAGGCAACGCGTTCTTTCCGGCCACCAGCTGGCAGGTGTCGAACCTGCACGCCGGCACCGGGGTGGGGAACGTGATTCCGGGCGACCTCGTCGTCGACTTCAACTTTCGGTTTTCGACCGAGAGCACGGTCGACGGGCTCAAGGCGAGGGTCGCGGCGATCCTCGACGCCCACCGCCTCGACTGGTCCATCGCGTGGTCGCTGTCGGGGCTGCCGTTCCTCACCCCGCCGGGCGCGCTGTCCGGCGCCCTCACCGCGGCAATCCGCGCCGAGCTGGGCGTGGATGCGCAGCTGTCGACCACCGGCGGCACCTCGGACGGCCGGTTCATCGCCAGCCTGTGCCGCGAGGTGATCGAGTTCGGGCCGCCGAACGCGACGATCCACAAGAGCAACGAATCGATCGAAGTCGCGTGCCTGCAGCCGCTGAAGAACGTCTATCGACGCACGATGGAAGCGCTGCTCGGATGACCGCACCGGCTGCCGCCACCTTCGTGCGGCCTGCCGCGTCGGCGCTCGATGCGGCGAATGAGCTGAGGACCGTCCGCGATCTGGTCCGCTGGTCGGCCAGTCGCCTGACCGAGGCCTCGGTGGCGCTCGGGCACGGGACAGAAGATCCCTGGGACGAGGCAGCGTGGCTGGTCCTGTGGTCGCTGCGCCTGTCGCTCGGCCGGCTCGAGCCGGTGTTCGAGGCGACGTTGACCCGCCGGGAGCGCGAGGCGGCTGTCGCGCTGGTCGAACGACGCTGCGCCGAGCGGCTGCCGGCGGCCTACCTGACCGGCGAGGCCTGGCTGCGGGGCGTGCGCTTCCTCGCCGACGCCAGGGCCCTCGTGCCGCGCTCGCCGATCGCCGAGGTGCTCGACTCGGACGGGCTCGCGCCGTGGATCGACGATCGCGATCGAGTCACCCACGTACTCGACCTGTGCACCGGAGGCGGCAGCCTGGCGATCCTGGCGGCGCTCGCGTTTCCGTCCGCGACGGTCGTGGGCACCGACCTGTCGGCCGCCGCGCTCGCCCTCGCGGCCGAGAATGTCGCGCTGCACGGGCTCGGCGCGCGCGTGACGCTGCGCCGCGGCGCGTTGTGGGCCCCGGTTGCTGGTGAGCGATTCGACCTCATCGTCTGTAATCCACCGTACGTGACCGATGCGGCCATGGCGGTGCTGCCGGCCGAGTACCGGCACGAACCGCCGGCCGCGCTGGGCGGCGGACCCGACGGCATGGATCTGGTGCGCCCGATCGTCACCGCCGCGCGCGAACGGCTGAACGACGGCGGCGTACTGCTGCTGGAGGTCGGTCACGAGCGGGCACACTTCGAGGCGTCGTTCCCCGAGCTTGGGGCGGTCTGGCTGCCCACCGCCGGAGGCGACGACCGCATCGTGCTGCTGGAGCGAAACGCGCTGCCGTGATCCGCCTTCGCGGGCTCTCACTGTCGCGGGGCAGCCGCATGCTGCTCGAGCGAGTCGACGCGGCGATCGCCCCCGGCGAGCGGATCGCGCTGATCGGGGACAACGGCAGCGGCAAGTCGACGCTGCTGGAGGCGATCGCGGGTGAGCTCGCGCCGGATGCCGGCGAGCTCGAGATGCCGCCCATGAGGATTGCGAAGCTCGCGCAGTCGATGCCTCGGGGCACGCAGCCCGCCTGGCGCGTCGTCAGCGCGGCCGACGCGGCACTCGAGCGCGCAAGGTCCGCGCTCGCCGCCGCCGAACGGGCTGGGGCCGGTCACGAGATCGCAATCGCGCACGACGACTGGATCGCCTGCGACGGCCCGTCCGCCGAGGCGCGCGCTCGCGAGCTGCTGCACGGATTGGGGTTCCGGCCCGAGGACGGCGATCGCCCGGTCGACGCCTTCAGCGGGGGCTGGAAGATGCGGCTGAACCTGGCGCGGACCCTGATGGCGCCGGCCGAGCTGCTGCTGCTCGACGAGCCGACCAACCACCTGGACCTGGACGCGGTGCTCTGGCTCGAGCGTCGCCTGGCCCGTCTGCCCGCGACTCTGATCGTCGTGTCCCACGACCGGGACTTCCTGGACCGGATCGCGACCGCGACCCTGCACGTCGACGCGGGCGCGCTGGTGCGGTACTCGGGCGGGTACTCCGCCTGCGAGCAGGCGCGCGCCGAGCGCGCCGCGCAAAGGCGGCGTGCGGTCGCTGCCCAGCAGGCACAGGTGGCCCGCCTGCACGCCTTCGTCGAGCGATTCCGGGCGAAGGCGACGAAGGCGCGCCAGGCGCAGAGCCGGCTGAAGGCGCTCGAGCGGATCGAGGTGCTGGCACCGCTGCGAGCGTCGCGCCCGATCGACTTCGAGTTCGAGCCGGTCGGCGACTGCACCGACCCGCTGGTCCGCCTCGACCGTGTGACGGCGGGTTACCCGGGCGATCACGGATCAGCGCGGGTCGTCCTGGATGAGGTCGCGTTGACGGTGGGTCGCGGCACCCGGCTGGGTGTGCTCGGCCGCAACGGCGCGGGCAAGACGACGCTGATCAAGACGATGGTCGGGGAACTCGCCGTGCTGGCGGGCGATCTGCAACGCTCTCGTACGGTGAGGGTCGGCTACTTCGCCCAGCAGGAGGTCGACGCCCTCGACGGGCAGGCGTCCGCGCTCTTGCACCTGCAGCGTCTTGCGCCCCAGGAGCGCGAGCAGTCGCTGCGCGACTGGCTCGGCCGGTTCGCGTTCCGGGGCGAGGATGCGACCCGCCCGGTCGGGCCGATGTCCGGGGGCGAGCGCGCTCGCCTCGCGCTCGCGCTGCTGGTCTGGCGCCGCCCGCAGCTGCTGGTGCTGGACGAACCGACCAATCACCTCGACGCTGGCACGCGCGACGCCCTGGCCGACGCGCTCGCCGCCTTCGACGGGGCGCTGCTGCTCGTCTCGCACGACCGCTACCTGTTGCGCGCGACCGTCGATGGCTTCGTTCGTGTGGCCGACGGCCGCGTCGCGAACTTCGACGGCGATCTGGACGACTACGCGCAGTGGCTCGTCTCGACCCCTGACGGGCCGGCATCCGAGGCCGAAAAGCTTGCGGGGCGCGCCGCCGCCGTGGCGCCGTCGCGTCGCGATCAGCGCCGAGCGCACGCCGAGCAGCGAGCGCAGCGCGAAGGCCAGCGTCGTCCGCTGCAGCAGGCGCTCCTCGGTGTGGAGGGAGCCCTCGCGCGCGCTGAGGCACGACTCGCGGAGATCGATGCGCGGCTCGCTGAGCCAGGGGCGTACCGCGACGGTGCCGGCGCCGCCGAACTCGGGCGCGAGCGCGGCCGGTTGGCTCAGGAGCGCGAACTGCTGGAGGAGCGGTGGCTGGGGATCAGCGCGGCGCTGGACGCACTGCGCGGCGATCCGCCAGGCTGATCCGGCGACCTGCCCATTCGCGCGCGAGCGCCACGCGGCGCCGCTGCGCGATCAGCGCACTTCGCGGTCCGGTGAGCTCACGCCGTCGCCAACGGACGTTCCGCTGGCGTCGCCGCGCGCGTTCTCGTCTTCGGCCTGTGCCCGACCCTGTGCGATCGCCTCGCGCACGTCCCGACGGACGATCACCGGCTTGCCGCCGAGGGCGCGCTTGCACAGCCAGTGCGCCAGCGCGGAGTCGAGCCAGTCTGCGTGACCGGGGAACCACCGCGCGAGTTCGTCGGCGAGCCTCCGGACTTCGGCCCGCTCGCCCCGCTGCGCCAGTTCGCGCACCTGCTCGACCGATCGCAGCACTGCCGCGTGCTCATCGATGTGACAGTCCCGTGGTGGGAACCCGGTCTCCTGCATCCAGCGGTCCTCCTCGGTGAAGTGCCGTCGGGCATGGTCCTCGAAGGCGACCAGAGCGTCGAGCAGGCCCTCGTCCGTTGCGAGTTGGATCGCCCGCACACAGTCGACGAACTCGCGATGCGTGGCGTCGATCGGCCCGTGACCGAGCACGAACGCGTCGCTCCAGACCAAGGGGGTCGCCGGCGCGACCGTGTCCAGGCCGTGGCTCATCGTCCGTCGCCTACGGTGGCCGCGGCATGCCAGCACGCCGCGCCGAGCAGGCGCTCCGCAACGAGGCCGCGGTCGTCGGGCCTGTATCCGATCGGGGTGTTCATCGGGGCTTCCTCGCCGCGATCCGGATCGCGGCGTCCAGTGACGCAGTCGACGGGATCGTACCGCGCTCCGGCCGCGGGCGCAGACCCCGTCTCAGGCTCGGTGGGGCTCGCTCGGGGTGCTCGGGTGCGGCGGCAGCCGGACCCGCGACCCCGTCGCCGGTGGGCCCAGGTTAGAATTCGGGGCAATGGAGAGTATCGGGCGCGCGGTGCTTGGCGTGGTCGGCGCCGGGGCGATGGGTCGGGGCATCGCGCAGGTGTTTGCGCAGAGTGGCCACGTGGTCAGACTCCACGACGCGGCGCCCGGTGCGGCGGACACGGCTCGTACTTCGATCGGTGAAGCCCTCGCACGTCTGCGCGACCGCGGCCGGCTGACTCCCGAGGCGAGCAACGCGGCACTGGAGCGGGTGAGACCGGAGACCGCCCTGGACGCGCTCGCCGACTGCGACGTCGTCATCGAGGCGGTGACCGAGGACCTCGCGCTCAAGCGACGGTTGTTCGTCGAGTTCGAGCGCGTCGTCGGCGACGACGCGCTCCTGGCAACCAACACCTCGTCGCTGTCGGTCACAGCGATCGCGGCAGCCTGCCGGCGTCCCGCCCGGGTGGCGGGGTTCCATTTCTTCAATCCGGTGCCTCTGATGAAGGTGGTCGAGGTGATCCCCGGGGTGCGAACCGCGCCGTCGGCGATCGAGGCGCTGGTCGAACTCGCGCGGCGCGCCGGGCATCTGCCGGTGATCGCCCGCGACACGCCGGGGTTCCTGATCAACCACGCAGGACGTGGCTACGGGACCGAAGCACTCAAGCTGGTCGGCGAGGGCGTGGCCGACGTATCGACGGTCGATCGCGTCATGCGCGAGCAGGCGACCTTCGGCGGAACGGGATTCCGCCTCGGCCCCTTCGAGCTGCTCGACCTCACCGGTCTGGATGTGTCGCATCCGGTGATGGAGTCGATCTACCGCCAGTTCTACGACGAGCCGCGGTTCCGTCCGTCGGTGATCGCCGCGCAGCGGGTTGCGGGTGGCCTGTTCGGACGCAAGTCGGGCGAAGGCTTCTACCGTCACGAGGATGGGCGCCAGGTCGACCCGCCCGAGCCCGATTCCGCGGGTGCACCCGGACCGGAGCCGTTCGAACGCGTCTGGGTGGCCCCCGGACCGCGCCAGGATGACGTTCGTGCGCTCGTCCAGTCACTCGGCGGCGCGGTCGACGAGGGTCCGCGCCCGCGCGCGGACAGCCTGGTGGTCATCTCGCCGCTCGGTCACGACGCGAGCACGGTCTGCAGCGAGGCGGGGTGGCCCGCTGAGCGTTCGATCGCGCTGGACACGCTGTTCCCGTTCGCGATGCGTGGCTGCCGCCGGCGCGTGCTGATGGCCACGCCCGCGACCGACCCGGCGCTGTCGGCCGCGGCGCAACGGCTGTTCTCGGGCGACGGCGCCCGTGCGAGCGTGATCCGGGACTCGGCCGGCTTCGTCGCGCAGCGGATCGTGGCGATGGTCGTCGCGATCGCCTGCGAGATCGCGCAGCAACGCATCGCGAGCCCATCCGACATCGATGTCGCGGTCCGCCTGGGGCTTGGCTACCCGCTCGGGCCGCTGGCGATGGGGGATGCGATCGGGCCGGCGAACGTCGCCGCGGTGCTCGAGGGCATGCACTCCTGCACCGGCGATCCGCGCTACCGCCCGAGCCTGTGGCTGCGTCGACGCGCGAGGCTCGGTCTGCCGCTCGTGCACGCCGACTGACGCGCGCGGCATCGACGCGACCGTGTGCCGCCGACTGGGAGAGACGATGAACGACGCGCCGGAGCAACATGCTGGCACCTGCGAGGTCGCCGAACGGCACCGCTTCGACGTCGACGCGCTCGAGACCTGGATGCGAGCGCATGTCGACGGCTTCGCCGGACCGCTTCGGGTCGAGCAGTTCCAGGGCGGTCAGTCCAACCCGACTTTCAAGCTGACGAGCCCGCGGCGGGCGTACGTGATGCGGGCAAAGCCGGGACCGGTCGCGAAGCTGCTGCCGTCCGCCCACGCGATCGAGCGCGAGTATCGGGTGCTCGCGGCTCTGGCCGGCAGCGAGGTCCCGGTTGCCCGCGTACACGGACTGTGCGAAGACGAAGCGGTGATCGGTCGGGCGTTCTATGTGATGGACTGCGTCGACGGACGGGTGCTCTGGGAGCAGTCGCTGCCAGGCATCTCGCGAGCCGAGCGCGGCGCGATCTACGACGAGATGAACCGGGTGATCGCCGCGCTGCACCGGGTCGACGTGGCGGCGGTTGGCCTGCAGGATTTCGGGCGGCCCGGCAACTACCTTGCCCGGCAGATCTCGCGCTGGTCGAAGCAGTATCTGCTGTCCGAGACCGAGGCGGTCCCGGAGATGAATCGGCTGATCGAGTGGCTTCCCGGGCACATCCCCGAAGGTGACGAGACCACGGTCGTGCATGGTGACTTCCGGCTTGACAACATGATCTTCGCGCACGACGCACCGCGGGTGCTGGCGGTGCTCGACTGGGAACTGTCCACGCTCGGGCACCCGCTCGCCGACTTCTCCTACCACTGCATGAGCTGGCACATCCCGCCCCAGCAGTTCCGGGGCATCGCCGGGCTCGACCTGGCCGCGCTCGGCATTCCGTCGGAGGCCGAATACATCCGCCGCTACTGCGAACGCACCGGACGGCCAGGCATCGAGCACTGGGACTTCTATCTCGCCTACAACTGCTTCAGGCTCGCAGCCATCCTGCAGGGCATCGTCAAGCGGGCAATCGACGGCACCGCGTCGAGCCCGCAGGCGATGGAGCAGGGCCGGCGCGTGCGTCCGCTCGCCGAGCTCGCCTGGGCCTTCGCCCGTCGGGTCGGCTGACTCGACACCCCACGACCCCCAGGAGGATCCCGCGATGGATTTCGAGTTCTCCCCCCGAGTCAAGGAGCTCCAGGAGCGCCTGACGGGCTTCATGGACCGTCACATCTACCCGAACGAGGAGCGTTACCACCACGAGGTCGACGCGAACCGTCGCGGAGGCAACGCCTGGATTCCCACGCGCGTGATCGAGGACCTGAAGCCTCAGGCACGCGAGGCGGGCCTCTGGAACCTGTTCCTGCCTTTCTCCAAGCGGGTGCCCGAGGGCCTGACCAACCTGGAGTACGCGCCGCTGTGCGAGATCATGGGGCGCGTCCACTGGGCGCCGGAGGTGTTCAACTGTTCGGCGCCCGACACCGGCAACATGGAGACGCTGGAGCGCTACGCCTCGGAGGACATCAAGCGCCAGTGGCTCGACCCGCTGCTGCGCGGCGAGATCCGGTCGGCGTTCCTGATGACCGAGCCCGCGGTCGCCTCCTCGGATGCGACCAACATCCAGCTGTCGATCCGCGCCGACGGCGATCACTACGTGCTGAACGGGCGGAAGTGGTGGAGTTCGGGACTCGGCGATCCGCGGTGCAAGGTGCTGATCGTGATGGGCAAGACCCATCCGGACGCCGGTCGGCACGAGCAGCAGTCGATGATCGTTGTGCCCACGGATACTGCAGGAATCACCGTCCTCCGGCATCTGTCGGTGTTCGGATACGACGACGCGCCCCATGGGCACATGGAGGTCACGCTGGAGAACGTGCGCGTGCCGAAGTCCAACATCCTGCTGGGCGAAGGTCGGGGCTTCGAGATCGCCCAGGGTCGGCTCGGGCCCGGCCGGATCCACCACTGCATGCGCTCGATCGGAGCGGCCGAGCGCGCGCTCGAGCTGATGTGCAAGCGCCTGATGTCGCGCGTGGCCTTCGGCAAGCCGATCTCGCAGCACTCGATCTGGCACGAGCGCATCGCGGAGTCGCGCTGCATGATCGACCAGGCGCGGCTGATGACGCTGAAGGCGGCCCATATGATGGACACGGTGGGCAACAAGATCGCCCGTGCCGAGATCGCGATGATCAAGGTGATCGCGCCCAACATGGCCTGCCAGATCATCGACTGGGCGATGCAGGCTCACGGTGGCGCGGGGATCTCTCAGGTCACGCCGCTCGCCAACATGTACGCGCACCAGCGGACCCTGCGGTTCGCCGACGGTCCGGACGAGGTCCACCGCGCTGCGATCGCCAAGCTCGAACTCGGCAAGCACTCGACGGTACCCGGCGCGCGTGACATGGTCGCGATGCCGATCACCCGCGGATCCTGAGGCCCGGACCGAACCGCCACCCACCGACCGGAGCAAGCGAACGATGATCGACGTGTACACCTGGCCGACCCCGAACGGCCACAAGGTCCACATCATGCTCGAGGAGTGCGGGCTGCCGTACGCGGTGCACGCCGTGGACATCGGTACCGGCGAGCAGTCGGCGCCGGAGTTCGTCGCGATCAGCCCGAACGGCAAGATCCCTGCGATCGTCGATCCCGAGGGCCCCGACGGCGAGCCGATCTCTCTCTTCGAATCCGGAGCGATCCTGATCTACCTTGCGGGCAAGACGGGTCGCTTTCTGCCGAAGTCGGTTCGCGGCCGCTACGAGGCCCTGCAGTGGCTGATGTTCCAGATGGGAGGCCTTGGGCCGATGCTCGGGCAGGCGGGCCACTTCCGGGTCTTCGCCAAGGAGCGGGTCCCGTATGCGATCGACCGCTACACCGCGGAGGCGAACCGCCTGTACGGTGTGCTCGACCGGCGCCTCGCGACCAACGACTACGTCGCAGGCAAGGAATACACGATCGCCGACGTCGCGATCTGGCCGTGGCTGCGTTCGCCGCAGAACCACGGCGTGGACATCGGACGCTATCCCAACGTCAGGGCGTGGTTCGAGGCGATCGGCAATCGGCCGGCCGTGCAGCGCGGCGTTCAGGTGCTCGCGGACCGGGCCCGGCCGGCGGCTCAGCCGCCACGCTGACCGGTCATTGAAGCGGCTCCTTCAGCGCGGCCGGCAGCGGGAACGAGAACACCTCGATCCCCTCGTCGGCCAGCTCGCGGGTCTCCTCGGGGGAGGCGACGCCGCGGATGCCGCGCGCCGGAGCTTCCTGGTGGTGGATGCGCCGTGCCTCCTCGGCGAAGCGCGTGCCGACGTCCTCGGTGTTCGCGACCAGAGCACGCGCCATCTTCATGAACATCGTCTGCAGCGCCTGCGCATCGGTTCGGGGGTCGGCCGGCGCAGCCGCGCCTGCCGACTCGGAAGCCCGCGGTTCCGCCGCGCCCGACAGATTCAGTCTGGGCGCTGCCAGAAGCTTGCGGATCGCACGGCTGTCGCAGACCGGGCAGCCGACCAGACCGCGCGACAGTTGCCCTTCGTAGTCTTCCGCCGAGCCGAACCAACCTTCGAATCGGTGATCGTGCTCGCAGGCGAGATTGAAGACTTTCATGAATACCGCTCGGTTGGGCGATTGTACGGCATGACATCCACGCGCACCCCGCGGTCCGGTCTGCGATGAGGGATCCGGTGCTTCTGCCGATCGAGCAGGTGATCGCCGCCCTGCCCGAGTTCGACACGATCCTGGATGCACGCAGTCCGCTGGAGTACGAGGAGGATCACCTGCCGGGCGCACTCAGCGTGCCCGTACTCGACGATCGCGAGCGGGAGCGCGTTGGTCTGGCGAACGCGACCTTGGGGGCGTTCGAGGCCAAGCGACTGGGTGCTCCGATCGTCGCCCGCAACATCGGCGATGCCATCGAGCGGTGGTTTTCAGACCGCGACCGTCACTGGCGACCCCTCGTGTACTGCTGGCGTGGAGGCAATCGGTCGGGTGCGTTCGCAACCGTGCTGGCGCGGATCGGCTGGCGCACAGCAGTGCTGGAGGGCGGCTACCGAGCATTCCGCCGGTACGTGGTCGACGCGCTCGCGCGACATCCAGGTACGCTGCGATTCGTCGTCGTCGGCGGCCGCACCGGCTGCGCGAAGAGTCGTCTGATCGGCCGTCTGGGCGTGCTCGGCGAACAGGTACTCGATCTCGAGGCCCTCGCGAGCCATCGCGGGTCAGTGCTCGGTGCGCTGCCCGATGCAACGCAGCCCAGCCAGAAGCGCTTCGAGTCGTTGATCTGGGACCGGTTGCGCACGTTCGACGCGTCGCGTCCGGTCTACGTCGAATCCGAGAGCCGGAAAGTCGGGCGCTGCCAGGTGCCCGAGGCGCTGATCACCGCGATGCGCGCGTCTCCGGTATGCGTGATCGACGCCGACACGTCGGTGCGCGGACGTCTTCTCCTGGCGGAGTACGAGCACTTCCGCTCGGATCTGAAGGGGCTGCTCGCGCTGCTCGAATGCCTCGTGCCGCTGCACGGATCGGTACGTGTCAGCGAATGGCAGGCGCTCGCCCAGGCGGGCCGATGGCCGGAGCTGGTCGAGCGGTTGCTGCTGGAACACTACGACCCGAGCTACGACCGCTCGATGCGGCGCAATTTCGGCCGCCTCGCCGAAGCGCATCGGATCCGGCTCGCTGGCGCCGACCCAGAGGCGATCGACCTCGCGGCCCGCGCGTTGCGCGACGCCTCGGGAAGCCGCTGATCGGAGGCCGCCCTCAGCGCGAATCGCTCGCGCGCACCAGCCGGTCGGCGTTGCGCGTGACCCTGGATCGAGCCTTCAAGGCGTCGACATAGTCGACGACCTCTTGCTGGGACAGCAGGCGCCCAAGCTGGCTCTCGAGAACCGAGCGACGCTGGGCGATCTGGGCCTCGGTCGGTGGCTCGACCTTCGCGAGCAACACGATCGCGTAGCCCTGCCCACCGAGGTCGACCCCAGCGTACGCGGGCACCGCATCGCTCGGAAGCCGGAACGCTGCGTCGACCACCGCTTGCGCCAGACCGGCAGGGTCGCCGCGTCCGATACGTCGCACCGGCGCGAACTCCGACGCGTTGCCCTTGCCAGCGGTGAGCTCGGCCAGCCGCGCCTCGCCGGCCTGCTTCGCGAGCTTCGCCGATTCCTGCTTCAGCACGCGTTCGCGTACTGCGTCCCGGACTTCGGCGAGCGGCTTGCGCTGAGCGGGCCGGTGCTCGACCACCCGCGCTGCGGCCAGCCTGCCAGGGGCGATCTCGATTGCTTCGGTGTTGCGCTTGTTGCGCAGCGCATCCTCGCCGAAGACCGCCGCGAGCAACCGGGCGCTGGCGAGCGGGCTGCCCGGCGCCGCGTCCGGCGCCGGCGTGCGGCCTACCGAATCCGCGTTGCCGATCTGCAGGCCGTACTTGTCGGCCGCCGGCTTGAGCGAGTCGGGCTGCTCGTAGACGGTGTTGGTAAAGCTCTCAGCGGCCTCGGCGTACTGGCGCGCCGCCTGCTGGATGCGGACCTCACGCTCGATCTCAGCCCGCACCGCCTCGAAGGGCTTTTCGGTCGCCGCGCGGATGCCGGTCAGCCTGATGATGTGCTGTCCGTCCTCGGTCTCGATCGGTCCGCGCAACTCGCCTTCCTTCATCGCGAACGCCGCGTCGGCAAAGGGCTTGACCATCATGTCGCGACCGAAGAACCCAAGGTCGCCCCCCTGCCCTGCCGACCCGGGGTCGTCGGAGCTGGACTTCGCGAGCGCTTCGAATCGGCTCGGGTCGGCCTTGAGCTTCTCGAGCAGCGCCTCGGCGGTCGCCCTCGCCTGCGGTCCGGCCTTGACCAGGATGTGGCTCGCGCGTCGCTCCTCGGCGGTCCCGAACCGGCCCCGGTTCTGATCGTAATACGAGCGCAGGTCCTCGCTGCCGACCTGGATTCTCGCTGCCAGCGCTTCGCGATCCAGTACGACGAACTCGATGCGTGCGCTCTCGGTCGTTTCAAACGCCGATGAATTGGTCTCGTAGTAGGTGGCGATCTGCTCGTCGGTGAGTACGACCCGAGAGGCGAAGGCCTCCGCCGCGAACCTCAGCTCGCGCACCTCGCGGCGTTCCTCTTGCATGGCTGCGATCCGATCGAGGACCGTCCGCGAAACGATCGCAGTCGATTGCACCGACTCGGGCAGCGCCTGCAGCGCGAGATCGCCTCGCAGCTGCGCTTCGAACCCCGCGACGCTGAGGTTCTGCTGCCCGAGCAGGGCCTTGTAGCGCTCGGAGTCGAAGGAGCCATCGTCCCGCTTGAGGCCGGGGATGGACAGGATCGCCTCGCGCAGCTGTGCGTCGCCCACGTACACGCGACGCGCGACACTTTCCTGGGCGATGACACGCTGAGAGATCAGTCCCTCGAGCAGTTCAATACGGGCCTGCGGCGTGTCGAACAGTTTGGGATCCGCGGATCCGCCGAGCATCTGGCGCAGGCGTTCCAGCTGCTGGCGCTGCGCGTCGAAGAACTCGCGTTGCGTGATCGGCTGACCGCCGACGGTCGCGAGTGGCGGCTCCCGGCCGATCATGCCGTCGTATCCCGAAATTCCCCAGAACACGAAGGCCGGGAAGACCAGGACCAGCAGCACCAGCATCATCAGCCGCTGGCGTTTTCGAAAGAGGTCGAACATGGATTTGGCTCACCAGCAAAAAGGGGCGAACTCGCGTTCGCCCCTGATTGCGTCGTCGATTTGGCGGAGTGGACGGGACTCGAACCCGCGACCCCCGGCGTGACAGGCCGGTATTCTAACCGACTGAACTACCACTCCTGGAACCCGCATCGCCGAGGTGGTGGGTGCTGAGAGGCTCGAACTCCCGACCTACGCCTTGTAAGGGCGCCGCTCTACCCACTGAGCTAAGCACCCTGGGAGGCGTCCGGCGAAGTCCTCGAAGTTAGCACACTGCCCACGTCGACTGCAACTCGAATACCGCCGGACACACAGGACGCGGGCCGCGGTTCAGTGCTTGACCACCTCCGCCGCTGCTTCGGCTGCCGGCTCGGGCGGGTTGGCCGTCCCGGTCTGCGCCGCGACAGCCTCCTCCTCGGGCAGCGGCTCGGGCGCACGCGCGAGCGCCACCTCGAGGACGCGGTCGATCCATTTCACCGGGACGATCTCCAGCCGGTTCTTCACGTTGTCCGGGATCTCCGCCAGGTCCTTCACGTTTTCCTCGGGAATGATCACGGTCTTGATCCCGCCCCGGTGCGCGGCCAGCAGTTTCTCCTTCAGCCCACCGATCGGCAGGACCTCGCCCCGCAGGGTGATCTCCCCGGTCATCGCGACGTCGGCGCGGACGGGGATGTCGGTCAGCACCGAGACCAGTGCCGTGGTCATCGCGATACCGGCGGACGGTCCGTCCTTGGGGGTTGCGCCTTCGGGCACGTGGATGTGGATGTCCAGCTTCTCGTGGAACCCGGGCTTGATCCCGAGCCGCGCCTGGCGGCGCCGTACCACGGTCATCGCCGCCTTGATGGACTCCTGCATCACGTCGCCGAGCTTGCCCGTGAACGTGGTCTTGCCCTTGCCCGGGACCGCTACCGACTCGATCGTCAACAACTCGCCGCCGACCTCGGTCCACGCCAGTCCGGTGACCTGCCCGACCTGGTTCGCCTTCTCGGCGATGCCGAACGAGTGACGGCGCACGCCGAGGAACTTGTCGAGATTCTTCGGCGAGACCAGAACTTTCTTCTCGTCCTTGCGCAGCAGCAGCGTCTTCACCACCTTGCGGCAGATCTTCGAGAGCTCGCGCTCGAGCGCGCGGACGCCGGCCTCGCGAGTGTAGTACCTGACGATGTCCCGGATCGCCGCCTCGGACACCGCCAGCTCACCGGCCTTCAGGCCGGTGTTCTTCATCTGCTTCGGAAGCAGATAGCGCTGCGCGATGTTCAGCTTCTCGTCCTCGGTGTACCCCGAGAGGCGGATCACCTCCATCCGGTCGAGCAGCGGCGGCGGGATGTTCAGCGAATTGGCGGTGGCCACGAACATCACGTCCGACAGGTCGTAGTCCACCTCGACGTAGTGATCGGCGAAGGTGTGATTCTGCTCGGGGTCGAGCACCTCCAGGAGCGCCGACGACGGGTCGCCGCGGAAATCCATGCCCAGCTTGTCGACTTCGTCGAGCAGGAAGAGCGGATTGCGCACGCCGACCTTGGTCAGGTTCTGCAGGATCTTCCCCGGCATCGACCCGATGTAGGTCCTGCGGTGGCCCCGGATCTCGGCTTCGTCGCGGACCCCGCCCAGGGCCATACGGACGAACTTGCGGTTGGTCGCACGGGCGATCGACTGACCGAGCGAGGTCTTGCCGACGCCGGGCGGCCCGACCAGGCACAGGATCGGCGCCTTCACCTTGTCGACCCGCTGCTGGACCGCGAGGTATTCCAGGATCCGTTCCTTGACCTTGTCCAGCCCGTAGTGGTCCTCGTCGAGCACCTTCTCGGCGTTCACCAGGTCGTTGTTGACCTTGCTCTTCTTGCGCCACGGCAGGCCGACCAGTACGTCGATGTAGTTGCGCACGACGGTCGCCTCGGCCGACATCGGCGACATCAACTTGAGCTTCTTCAGCTCGGCGTCGGCCTTCTTCTTCGCCTCGGCCGGCATCCGAGCCGCCTTGATCTTCTTCTCGATCTCCTCCATGTCGGCGCCATCCTCGCCTTCGCCGAGCTCCTTCTGGATGGCCTTGACCTGCTCGTTGAGGTAGTACTCGCGCTGGCTCTTCTCCATCTGCCGCTTCACACGGCCGCGGATGCGCTTCTCGACCTGGAGGATGTCGAGCTCGGTCTCGATCTGGGCGAGAAGCTTCTCCAAGCGCTCGCCGACCGACAGTGTCTCGAGGATGTTCTGCTTCTGCTCGATCTTGATCGGCAGGTGGGCCGCGATGGTGTCCGCGAGCCGCCCCGCGTCGTCGATCCCGTTCAGCGACGTGAGGATCTCCGGGGGGATCTTCTTGTTCAGCTTCACGTACTGATCGAACTGCGCGAGGATCGCGCGTCGCAGTGCCTCCACCTCGGCCCCCGGCTGGGCACCGTCGTCGATCGGCGTGAGCTCACACGTGAAATGCGCACCTCCGTCGTCGATCGACGAGATGCGCGCGCGGTGCGCGCCTTCGATCAGCACCTTCACGGTGCCGTCCGGCAGCTTGAGCATCTGCAGGATGTTCGACACGCAGCCGATGTCGTAGATATCCGCGGCGACCGGGTCGTCTTTCGACGCGTTCTTCTGCGCGACCAACATGATGCTCTTGCCGACTTCCATCGCGGCCTCGAGCGCCTTGATGGACTTCGGCCGCCCGACGAACAGCGGGATCACCATGTGGGGAAACACCACGACGTCCCGCAGCGGCAACAGCGGGAGCGCTGCGCCCACCACGGGGTTCGGAGTGGCCGGAGTCTGATCGGACATGAACAGTCTTCCTGAAGGAGGGGCTTCGGTCTGCTCGGCACATGAGGCCGGCGTCGAGCGTTTCAAGCATACGCCCATTCGTGGGGCCCCAGCCGGTGGCCGGGTGCGCGCCAAGGGCGGAAAAACCGGGATGCAGTCGTGCGATTCGGAGCGTGTCGCAACCCTGACGGGTCGGGCTCGACGGGGGACTCAGACGTCGCGGTGCAGCGGTCGGTCGGCGCCGACCGGCGGCGCGACGATCAGGTCGAAACGACCCGACTATTTCGAGCTGGCGACCTTGGGCGTGTCGGCGTAGATCACCAGCGGCCGGCCTTCGCCGTCGATGGCGTTCTCATCGACCACCACCTTCTGCACGTTCTGCATCGACGGCAGCTCGTACATGATGTCGAGCAGCACGTGCTCGAGGATCGAACGCAGACCGCGGGCACCGGTCTTGCGCTTGAGCGCCTTGCGGGCGATGGCGACCATCGCGGCCGGCCGAACTTCGAGTTCGGTACCTTCCATCGCGAACAACTTCTGGTACTGCTTGACCAACGCGTTCTTGGGCTCGACCAGGATTTCGACCAGCGCGTCCTCGTTGAGCTCATCGAGCGTGGCGACCACCGGCAGCCGTCCCACCAGCTCGGGAATCAGGCCGAACTTGATCAGGTCCTCCGGCTCGGCCTCGCGCAGGACCGCCCCGACCGCACGCTCGGAGGCGGTACGGACCTCGGCACCGAACCCGATCCCGCTGCGCTCGGAACGGTTGCGGATGACCTTCTCCAGTCCGTCGAACGCGCCGCCACAGATGAACAGGATGTTCGTGGTGTCGATCTGCACGAAATCCTGGTTCGGATGCTTGCGCCCGCCCTGCGGGGGCACCGAGGCGATCGTACCCTCGACCAGCTTCAGCAGCGCCTGCTGAACGCCCTCCCCGGACACGTCACGGGTGATGCTCGGGTTATCGGACTTGCGGGAGATCTTGTCGATCTCGTCGATGTAGACGATTCCGTTCTGCGCCTTCTCGACCTCGTAATTGCAGTTTTGCAGCAGCTTCTGAATGATGTTCTCGACGTCCTCGCCGACGTAGCCGGCTTCGGTGAGCGTCGTGGCGTCTGCGATCACGAACGGTACGTTGAGCAGCCGGGCGAGCGTCTGGGCGAGCAGCGTCTTGCCACTACCGGTGGGACCCACCAGCAGGATGTTGCTCTTGGCCAGTTCGACGTCGTCCTTCTTGCCCTTGTGCCGCAGCCGCTTGTAGTGGTTGTAGACCGCGACCGACAGGATCTTCTTCGCGCTGGACTGCCCGATCACGTACTGGTCGAGGATCGCGCGGATCTCGTGCGGGGTGGGCAGGCCGGTCTTGACCGCGGCCTGCGCGTCCGCCTGGGTCTCGTCGCGAATGATGTCGTTGCACAGCTCGATGCACTCGTCGCAGATGAAGACCGAGGGGCCGGCGATGAGCTTACGGACCTCGTGCTGGCTCTTACCGCAGAACGAGCAGTACAGCAGCTTCTCGCTCGAACCCTTCTTCTCTGACATGGCGACTCCGACGGGAGACCGGGTCGTGCCCGCCCGCGTTGCGGGCACGAGGCCGCGTCACGCGGCGGTGGCTTCGTTGCGGCTGACCAGGATCCGGTCGATCAATCCATAGCTTACCGCATCTTCCACGGACAGGAAGTTGTCACGGTCGGTGTCACGCGCGATGCGTTCGACCGGCTGTCCGGTCGCCTCGGCCAGCAGGCGGTTCAGACGTTCGCGCAGGTACAGGATCTCCTTGGCCTGGATCTCGATGTCGGAGGCCTGACCCTGCGCGCCGCCCGAAGGCTGATGGATCATGATCCGCGAGTTGGGCAGCGCAAAACGCTTGCCCTTCGAGCCGGCGGCCAGCAGGAACGCGCCCATGCTGGCCGCGATGCCCATGCACAGCGTCGACACATCCGGCTTGATGAAGCGCATGGTGTCGAACATCGCCAGACCGGCCGACACGGAGCCGCCCGGCGAATTGATGTACAGGCTGATGTCCTTGTCAGGGTTTTCGGACTCGAGGAACAGCAACTGAGCGACCACGAGGTTGGCGGTCTGGTCCATCACCGGTCCGACCAGGAAGATCACGCGTTCGCGCAGCAGACGCGAGTAGATGTCGTAGGCGCGTTCGCCCCGCCCACTCTGCTCGATCACGATCGGGACCATGCCGAGGCCCTGCGGCGACTGCCGCTGCGCCAGGTGAGCGTCGACCAGGTCCTCGACCAGGCTGTTGAAGGTCATGTTGCGTGTCCTCTCGTTCAGCCGTTGGCGGCCATCAGTTCGTCGAACCCGAGCGCCCGGTCCGTGACCTGCGCACGGCTCAGCACCCAGTCGACCACGTTCTGCTCGACGACCAGCGACTCGACGTCGGCGAGTCGCTCACGGTCGCTGAAATACCACCGGATCACCTCGCCGGGATTCTCGTAACCCTGCGCCAGTTCCTCGATCTGACGGCGCAACTGGTCCGGCTTGGCCTTGAGGTCGTTCGTCTTGACGATCTCCGCGACGATAAGACCGAGGCGCACGCGCCGCCCCGCCGGCTCGGCGAACTGATCCGCAGAGATCGGCACCTTGTCGGGGTCCATGCCGCGCTTCTTCAGGTCGGCGCGCGCGCGCTCGACCAGCGTCTGCGACTCCGCCTCGACCAGCGCCTTGGGCAGGTCGAACCCGGCGAGCCCCGCGAGCGCGTCCATCGCCACGGACTTCGTCCGGGTGCGCAGCCGCTGCACGACCTCACGCTCCAGGTTGCCCCGCACGTCGGCGCGCAGCGTGTCCAGATTGCCGTCCGCCACGCCGAGCTGCCGGGCGAACGCCTCGTCCAGCGCCGGCAGCTGCGGCGCGTCGACCGACTTCACCGTGACCTCGAATCGGCCGGTCTTGCCCGCGAGCTGGGCGCTGCCGTAGTCGGCCGGGAAGGCGACGTCGAAGCTGCGCGTCTCCCCGGCGCCGGCCCCGCGCAGCCCGGCCTCGAAGTCGGGCAGCATCCGACCCTCCCCGAGCACCACGGCGAAGTCGTTCGCCGATCCGCCGTCGAAGGCCGTGCCGTCGAGCGTGCCGGTGAAGTCGATCGTCAGCCGGTCGCCGTCGGCCGCAGGACGACCGGCCGCCGACCACTCGATGCGCTGCTTGCGCAGCACGTCCAGCGTCTTGTCGACGTCCGCGTCGGTCACCGCGCACGACACCCGTTCGATCGCGAGCGCTGCCGGATCACCGAGCTGGATCTCCGGGTAGATCTCGAATATGGCGGTGAACCCCGCCCGGGCCGAGTCCGCCTCCTGCGTGGGCTCGATGCGCGGCTGCCCGGCAATTCGCAGGCCGTGCTCCGTGATCGCGGCCGAGAACGCCTTCGACACCGCATCGCCGAGCACCTCGGCTCGCACCTGCGCGCCGTACGAGCGCTGGATCATGCTGATCGGCACCTTGCCGGGCCTGAAGCCCGGCATGCGCACCGTGCGCGCCATCTCGCGCAGCTTCTGCTCGGCCTGCTGGCCGATCTCGGCCAACGAGACCGAGAGGCTCAGGCGGCGCTCGAGCGTGCCGGTCGATTCCAGTTGCGTGGCCATCTTCTCGCTGTCTTCCGTGTGTCGTCAGGGGAGCCGGGGGCGGCGTTCGGTCGGCGCGGGGCCCGCGCCGCGCCGGTCGGGACGGTCAGCGCGGCTTGGTGCGGCCGAAAGGACTCGAACCTTCACGCCTCGCGGCGCCAGGACCTAAACCTGGTGCGTCTACCGATTCCGCCACGGCCGCGACGGGACCGCGCGAACCCCTCGCCACCACATTGTAGACGATGCGTCAGACCGACCCCGGAGCGGACGGGGCCGGCGGCGCGCCGTCGCCGGGCCGCAGCCGGTACCACGCGACGTAGAGCGCAGGCACGAACAGCACGGTGAGCACCGTCGCCACCACCAGCCCGCCCATGATCGAGAAGGCCATCGGCCCCCAGAGCACGTCGCGCGACAGCGGGATCATCGCGAGGATCGAGGCGGCGGCGGTCAGCGCGATCGGCCGGAACCGGCGTACCGCCGACTCCCGCACCGCCTCCCACGCGGGCATGCCGGCATCCCGGTCCTGGCGGATCTGGTCGACCAGGATCACCGTGTTGCGCATGATCATGCCGCCGAGCGCGATCGTGCCGAGCATCGCGACGAAACCGAACGGACGCCCCGAGGCGAGGAGGGCGGCGGCCACGCCGATGATGCCCAGCGGGGCGGTCACCAGCACCATGAACGCGAGCGAGAACCGCTTGAGTTGGAGCATCAGCAGCCCGACCACCAGCGCGATCATCGCCGGCATACCCGCGTTGATCGAAGCCTGCGCCTTGAGGTTCTCCTCGTAGGGGCCGCCGGCCTCGATCCGGTAGCCGGGCGGCAGCGCCGCGCGCAGTCCGTCCAGCTGCGGGTCGATGCGCACGGTCACGTCGGGCGCCTGTACGCCGTCGACCAGTTCGGCGCGCACGGTCAGCGTCGGCTCGCGGCTGCGCCGCCAGACGATCGGCTCCTCCATCACCTCGCGGATGTCGGCGATCTGCGCCAGCGGCACCGAGCGTCCGAGCGCGGTGCGCACCTGCAGGTTGCCCAGGTTCGCAAGGCTCATCCGCTCCCGTTCCGGGGCGCGCAGCACCACGTCGATCAGCTGGTCGCGCTCGCGGAAGGTGCCGATGGTCGTTCCCGAGACCGCGCCGCCGATCGCCCGCGCGATCTGAGCGCTCGACAAGCCGATCGCCCGCGCCTTGTCCTGGTCCACCTCGATGCGCACCGCGGGCGTGCGCTCGCCCCAGTCGGGATGGGTGTCGATCGTCGCCGGGTCGGCACGGACCCGCGCGGCGACCTGCTCGCCGATCGCCTTCAACCGCGCCGGATCCGGACCGATCACGCGGAACTGGATCGGGTAGGCGACCGGCGGTCCGAGCGGCGTCCGGAACGCGCGCGTGCGCACGCCCGGGAACTCCTCGGTGAGCAGACCGCGCAGCCTGGGCAGCAGCCGCTCGCGCGCGGCGACGTCGGGTGTGAGGATCACGAACTGCGCGAAATTAGGCCGGAACAACTGCTGGTCGAGCGACAGGTAGTAGCGGGGTGAGCCGTTGCCGACGTACGCGACGAAGGTCGCGATGTCGCCGTCCTTCGAGAGCAGGGCCTCGAGGCGCCGCGCCTGCGTCTCGGTGGCCTGATAGGACGCCCCCTCGGGCAGCCACATCTCGACCAGGAGCTCGGTACGGTCCGACGACGGGAAAAATTGCTTCTCGGTGGCCTTCATGCCGAGCGCGCCCAGCGCGAACAGGCCGAGCGTTGCGGCGATCGTCAGCCCGCGTCGATGCATGCACCCCTCGATCGCCGCCCGCAGCCGCCGGTAGAACGGCGTGTCGAAGACCTCGCGATGCCCGCCCGACCCGGCCTTGAGCAGGTAGTGTCCGATGAAGGGCGTCGCGACCACGGCCATCACCCACGAGGCGAGCAGCGCGAGGGTCACGACCTGGAAGATCGCGATCGTGTACTCCCCCGTGGTCGAACGCGCGGTGGCGATCGGCAGGAAGCCCGCGGCGGTGATCAGCGTTCCGGTGAGCATCGGGAAGGCGGTGCTCGTGTAGGCGAAGGTCGCCGCGCGGAACCGGTCGAATCCCTCCTCGACCTTGCGGGACATCATCTCGACCGCGATCATCGCGTCGTCGACCAGCAGCCCGAGCGCGATGATGAGCGCGCCGGTCGAGATCCGGTGCAGGTCGATCCCGTACCATCGCATCGCGAGGAACGTCGCGGCGAGCACGAGTGGGATCGTCAGCGCCACCACCGCCCCGGCCCGGATGCCCAGGCTGATGAACGACACCGCCAGCACGATCGCCACCGCCTCGAGCAGCGCGCGCAGGAACAGCCCGACCGCGTTCCTCACGATCCGCGGCTGGTCCGACACCTTGGCGAACTCAACGCCCAAAGGAAGGTCGGCCTTCAGGCGGTCCATCGTGCGCTGCAGGTTCTCGCCGAGCTCGAGGACGTCGCCGTCGCGCACCATCGACACCGCGAGACCGATCGCCTGCCGCCCTGCGAAGCGCATCGTCCACTCGGGCGGATCCTCGTAGCCGCGCCAGACGCGGGCTGCGTCGCCTAGCCTCACGACCCGTCCGTCGATGTTCAGCCGCAACTCGCGGACTTCGGCCACCGTGTCGAACTGGCCGGTCACTCGCAGCGGCACCTGCCGGGTCGTGCCCTGCACCGCGCCGGCCGGTGCGATCAGGTTCTGCGCGGCGAGCTGCTCGGCGATCCGCTGCGCGTCGATGCCCAGGTTGGCCAGGGCCAGCGGCGAGACCTCGACGAACACCCGCTCGTCCTGGACGCCGATCAGCTCGACCTTCGAGACGTCCGGCAGCCGCAGCAGTTCCTGGCGCACCGCCTCGACCTGGTCGCGCAGCTCGGCGAGCGTGAATCCGTCGCCGGTGAACGCGTAGATCGTGCCGAACACGTCGCCGAACTCGTCGTTGAAGAAGGGGCCGATCGACTCGGCGGGCAGCTGAGACCGGATGTCGCCGACCTTCTTGCGCACCTGGTACCAGAGGTGAGGCACCTCCGCGCGCGGCGCGACGTCCTGCAGCTCGAGCACGATCAGCGACTCGCCCGGCTTGGAGTGGCTTCGGGTCCACTTGAAGTACGGGACCTCCTGCAGCTTCTTCTCGATGCGATCGGTGATCTGCGCGTCGACCTGCTCGGTGGTGGCACCCGGCCAGATCGTGCGGATCACCGTCGCGCGAAAGACGAAGTCCGGGTCCTCGCGCTGCCCGAGCTTGAAGAACGCCAGCGTACCGGCGATGGCAACCACCATCAGCAGGAACAGCGTGAGTTGCGGGTGCCGGAGCGCCAGCGCCGACAGGTTCCAGCCGCCAGGCGCCGGCGGGTCGATCGGCGGATTCGCGCTCACCGCGGGGTCTCCGCAGCCGCGCCGCCGTGCGGCGCCGGGCCCGCGGCGTCGAGCAGCCGCACGCGCTGACCCGGCAGCAGCAGGTTCGCGCCGGCGGTGACCACCCGGTCCCCGGCCCGCAGACCTTCGACGATCCGGACCGCCTCGTCGAGCAGGCCGGCGGTGCGGACCTCGATCGGCTGGACGGTCAGCGTCTGCGGGTCGACGCGCCAGACCCGCGGCGTCGCGTCCCGCGAGTGCAGCGCCGACAGCGGAACGACGAAGGCGGGGGGCGCGGCCCGCACCGCCCGGACCACGGCCGTCATGCCGAAGGCGAGCCCGTCGGTGGGTCCGGAGACCTCGAGGCGCGCCGGGTAGGTCCGCGACGACGGGTCGGCGATCGGCGACAGCTCACGCAGACGCGCGGCGAGCACACGCCCGCCGAGCGCCGGGACGAGGACCGACCACTCGGGGGTGGCGCGTGCCATCGAGAGCGCGCTCTCGGGCACATTCACCGCGATCTCCGCATCGCCGGCGCGTGCAATCCGGACCACGGCCTGGCCGGCCGCAACCACCTGGCCCGGCTCGGCTTCGATCGCGGTGACCACCCCGGGCGTGTCGGCGCGCAGCAGCTGGAAGTCGACCGCGTTGCGGGCCTGCAGCAGCAGGGCCTCGGCCGCCGCGACCCGGGACAGCGCTGCATCGAGGGCCGCCTGCTGTCGGTCTAGGGCGGCGGGGCTGATGTAGCCCTGGGCCCGCAGGTGACGCAGGCGCTCGAGCTCGACGCCGGCGAGATCCCGGTCCACGCGCGCGGCGGCGAGCTGAGCCTGCTGCGCCTGCAGCGCCGGAGCGAGGTCGACCGGATCGAGGCGCGCGAGCAGCTGTCCCGCCACGACGCGATCGCCGACCGACACCGCGCGCTGCGCAAGCTTGCCGGCGACCCGGAACCCGAGCCGACTCTCGATCCGCGGTCGCGCCTCGCCGGGCAGCTCGAGCGCGATCGGGTCGGCGCTGGGCTGGACCACGACCGTGCGCACCGGCCGAGGCGCCTCGGCGCGCGTCGGGGCGGGCGGCGGAGCGCAGGCGGACAGAACGAGGGCCGCACAGAGCGCCCCTGCGGCGAGAGGTTGCGGATGACGAGGCGGCATGGCTTTAGTTACTGACGCGTCAGTCATTAACTGTATCGTCGACTTGATCGACGGTCAACATGCGGGGTCGCGCCGACCCCTACAATGCCCGGGTGGCTTCCCCGCTCCACGGCGTCGATCACTACGAGAACTTTCCGGTCGCCTCCTGGCTGATGCCGGCGAGGATGCGGCCGGCCGTGGTCGCGATCTACGCGTTCGCCCGCACCGCCGACGACATCGCCGATGAGGGCGACGCGCCGGCGGCGCAGCGGCTGGCACGGCTGGACGCGTTGCGCGCCGACCTCGAGCGCGCTCGCGCCGGCGGCGTGGTCGGCACCCCGGTCGTCACGGCCCTCGTGCCCCACGTGCAGCGGCACGAGCTCGACTGGTCGCGGTTCGAGGCACTGCTGTCGGCCTTCGAGCAGGACGTCCGCACGACGCGCTACGCGGACTTCGACGCGCTGCGCGACTACTGCCGGCGTTCGGCCGATCCGGTGGGGCAGCTGGTGCTCGCGCTCGCCGGCCGGCTCGACGATCAGGCGCGCGCGCTGTCGGACAGCGTCTGCACCGGGCTGCAGCTGGTCAACTTCCTGCAGGACGCGGCGATCGACTGGTCGCGCGGCCGACTCTACCTGCCTCGCTCGTCGCTCGAGCGGTTCGGAGTCACCGAGGCCGACCTGGCGACCGCCGCCTCGCAGGCTCGCGCTCCGGAGGCACTGCGCGCATGCATCGCCGCCGAGGCGGCGCGCGCCGGCGCGTGGCTCGCCCGCGGCGCACCGCTCGCCGCGCGGGTGGGCGGACGGCTGGGCTGGGAACTGCGCGCGGTGGTCTGCGGCGGCGCACGCGTACTCGCACGCCTGGCCGAGGACGGCCACGACCCGTTCGCGCGGCGTCCGGTGCTCGGCGCGCGCGATGTCTTGCCCCTCGCGGCGGCCGTGCTGCGCCAGGCGATCCGGCCGCCCCGGGCCCCGGCTGACCCCGCCGGGACCGACGTCGGAGCACACGGATGAGCCCCGACGAGTACTGCCAGACCAAGGCGGCGGCAAGCGGCTCGAGCTTCTACTACAGCTTCCTGTTCCTGCCGCCCGCTCGGCGGCGCGCGATCACCGCGCTCTACGCGTTCTGCCGGGAGGTGGACGACGCGGTCGATGAGACCTCGGACTCGGCGGTTGCGCGGGCCAAGCTCGACTGGTGGCAATCGGAGGTCGAGCGGCTGTTCGCCGGCGATCCACAGCACCCGGTATCGCGCGCGCTCGCGCCGCATCTCCCCGACTACGACATCACCCGGGCGCGAATGGTCGAGGTGATCGACGGCATGCGGATGGATCTCGGGCAGCACCGCTACCTCGACTTCACCGGCCTGGCGCTGTATTGCCGGCGTGTCGCGGGCGTGGTCGGCGAGATGGCGAGCGGCATCTTCGGGCGCACGGAGCCCGCGACCCTGCGCTATGCGGACACGCTGGGGCTCGCGTTCCAGCTCACCAACATCATCCGCGACGTCGGCGAGGATGCGCGCAAGGGGCGGGTCTACCTGCCCCTCGAGGACCTTCAGCGCTTCGGCGTATCGGTCAACGACATCCTCGCCGCTCGCCACGACGAGCGCTTCGTCGCGCTGATGCGGTTCGAAGCCGAGCGCGCGCGCGGCTGCTACCGTACTGCATACGCGCTGCTGCCGGCGGCCGACCGGCGCGCGCAGCGCCCCGGCCTGATCATGTCGGCGATCTACTCGACCCTGCTCGACGAGATCGAACGGGACCACTTCCTGGTGCTCGACCGTCGCACATCGCTCACCCCGATTCGCAAGCTCCTGCTCGCATGGCGCACGTGGGTGACCGGCCGTCCTCCGGGATTCGAGGCGGCTCGGCGCAGCACGCCGCCCGCATCCGCGGGCTGACCGTCGCGTCGGGGACACGGGGCGCGGGCGAGCCGACCCCTTGCCCGGACGCGTCGACCGTTCGCCGTCCGCCGCGATGCGCAGTGCGGGACTTTCGTGCGGTAATGCCGGGACCTGGACCCGGGCTTCGCCTAACGTCCGAGCGACATGGACCGCACGCTCGCCGCCTCGTTCGCCTTCCAAGGCAGCCGCTCGAATGCGATCACCGGTGCGCGCGCGATCGTCGAGCCCACGGTTGCGGTCGCGGTGCTGCTCGGCAGCGCGGTCGCGTTATCCGGCGGCGTGACGCCGGCCGACGTCGTGCTGTGCGCGCTGGCGTTCCTGCTGCAGTACCCGAGCCGCCTGCCCTTTCGCTACTCGCCGCGTCACCTCGCGACCAAGGTCGGGCTCTCCTGGCTCACCACCATCGGCTGGCTCTTCGGCCTGCACATGCTCACCGGCCTCGGCTGGCTCTTCGATCCGGTGGCCCTCGCCGCCTGGGCCGTGCTCACGCCGATCGCGCAGGTCGCGGTGCACATGATCTCGCCGTACGTGCTGCGTCGCCTGCTCACGCTTCGCGACCGGCGCCGTGCAGTCGTGGTCGGCAGCGACGAGCTCGGGCGCACGTTCGCGCGCTCGCTCGAGGACGACGCGTTCGCGCACACCGACATCGTCGCGTTCTTCGACGATCGGGACCGCAGCCGACTCGGCGGGACGGAGAGCCCGCCGATCGAGGGCCGGCTCAAGGAGGTCGGCGAGTTCTGCCGCCATTACCACATCGACGAGATCTACATCGCACTGCCGATGTCGGCGCAGCCGCGGATCGTCTCGATGCTGAGCGATCTTCGGGACACCACCGCCTCGGTCTGGTTCATCACGGACGTCTCCCGGTTCGAGCCGGTCCAGGCGCACTTCGACTCAAAGTGCGGCTTTCCAGTAGTCGCGGTCTACGACAGCCCCTTCGTCGGGATCCCCGGACTCACGAAGCGGCTAATCGACATGCTGATCGCGTCGCTCGCGCTCGTGCTCGCCGCGCCGTTGATGGCCGCGGTCGCGATCGCGATCCGCCTGGACTCCAAGGGTCCCGTGCTCTTCCGCCAGCGGCGCTACGGGCTCGACGGCGAGGAGATCGTCGTCTACAAGTTCCGATCGATGACCGTCACCGAGGACGGCGGCGGAGCGTACGTTCAGGTGCAGCGCAACGACGCGCGGGTCACGCGCGTGGGTGCGTTCATCCGCAAGACCTCGCTCGACGAGCTGCCGCAGTTCATCAACGTGCTGCAGGGCCGCATGAGCGTGGTCGGCCCGCGGCCGCACGTGCGGGCGGTCAACGAGCGTTACCGCGGGCAGATCCCCGGCTACATGCTGCGCCACAAGGTGCGTCCGGGCATCACCGGCTGGGCGCAGATCCACGGACTTCGCGGCGGCGACGACCTCGATTCGATGAGCCGGCGCATCGAGTTCGACCTGCATTACCTGCGCAATTGGTCTCTGGGCATGGACTTGAGGATCATCGCTCGAACCATCGGCGTCGTGTTCTCGGACAGCCGCGCGTTCTGACGCCATGAACGCCGCGGTCGCGACCCGATCGTCGGCCGCCGCGCCGATCCCACCCGCCCGCAGGCGGCGCGCGGACCGATCCGACGGGCTGGCACTCGCGCTGCTGCTCACGCCGCTGGTGGCCACGACGGTACTGGCGAAGTGGGCCACCCCGATCGGCCCAGCCGACCTCGGCATGTCGTGGCCACTGATCCTGGGTGCGGTGCTGCTCGGCTGGATTTCGGGGCGACTGCGCGCCGATCCGGCGCGATGTACCGCATTCCTCGCTCTGGTGGGTTCACTGGGCCTCATCCAGTTGGTGCGTGGCGAGCCCTTCTCGCTGCCCTCGCTGCTGCTGATGTCGGCGATCTTCGGCTGCTACGTCGTGTCGGCCACCCATGGCGCACCTTCTCCGGCGCGGGCGCTCGATCTGTTCCTCGGCCTGTGCGGCTTCATCGCGCTGGCTGCGGTCGCCCAATTCCTGGTTCAGTTCGTCGTGGGCCGCGACCTCGCATTCCCGGTCGACAACCTCCTGCCACGATCGCTGCTGATCCAGGGCTACAACAACCAGATCCCGATCGACGCAGGCACGACGATCCAGAAGGCGAATGGCGTGTTCCTGCTCGAACCGTCGTTCCTCAGCCAGCTGATGGCCGTGGCGATCGTCGCGCAGCTCACCGACACCCGCGAGCAGCCGGCGCTGGGGCGCGCGGCGCGACTGGCGACCTTCTGCGCCGCCCTCTACCTGTCCTTCTCGGGGACCGGACTGCTGGTGCTCGCGGTCGCGCTGCCGGTGCTGGTGATCGTCCAGCGGCGCTGGTCGCTGATGCTGTTGGCTGCGCTCGCGATCGGAGCGTCTTGGGCGTTTCACGAGGCACTGCGCCTGGACGTCTACCTGGAGCGAGCCAGCGAGTTCACCTCGATGAGGTCATCCGGCTTCGAGCGGTTCGTGAGCCCGTTCCTGATGTTCGACGAATTCCTCTGGCGCGATCCGTGGCGTACGCTGTTCGGCATCGGCGCCGGCAGCTACATGCCGCACGTCGCGATCGCCTACTATCCCGCAGCGGAGATGGCGTATTCCAAGATCGTGTTCGAGTACGGCGTGTTCGGCGCGGCCGGGACGTTTGGGTTCCTGCTGTGGGCTGTCTTCCGTTCGCCCGCGCCGCTGGCGCTGCGGGTGGCGGTGATCGTGATGTTCTTCATGAGCGGGTTGTACACCGCGGCGTCGCACGGCATCGCGCTCACACTGCTGGCCTGGCCCCACGCCAAGACGCAGGACGGGTCGCAGCGGTGAGTCTTGCCTGGGTGTTCGGGTCGGTCGGCGCAGTGCTTCTGCTGCTCGGTCTGCATCCGTACGTCGGATATCCGCTGTCGCTGGCCGCGCTGCAGGCCCTGCGCCGACCGCGGCCGACCGCGGCCGCCCGCTCAGCTGACGCGGACGCGAGCTTCACCGTCTGCGTATGCGCCTACAACGAAGCGGCGCGAATCGGCGAGCAGATCGATCGGCTGATCGCGCTGCGCGAATCGACCCCGGGCCTGCAGCTGCTGGTCTATGCCGACGCGCCCACCGACGGCACGACCGAGCTGCTGCGCGCCTACGGCGACCGTATCGAACTGGTGCACGGCCCGGTGCGACGTGGCAAGACCCACGGAATGAACGAGCTGGTCCGGCGTGCGCGGGGCGACATCCTGGTGTTCACCGACGCGTCGGTGCTGGTCGAGCGGGACATCCTCGAGCGTCTGCGCCCTTGGTTCGCCGACCCGACGATCGGCTGCGTGGCGGGCTCGGTGCGGGTGAACAACTCGACCGACTCGGCGGTCGCCCGGGTGGGTTCGCTCTATTGGCGGCTGGACCACACGATCCGCCGCCTCGAGAGCGGCATCGGATCGGTCATGGGCGCGCACGGGCCACTGTTCGCGATCCGACGGGCGCTGCACCGGGCGCCGCCGGATGACATCATCGACGACATGTACGTGTCGCTGTCGGTGCTGTGCGAGGGCCGCCGGGTGGTGCTCGCACCGGACGTGCGCGTCTGGCGACGCAGCGCGTCGTCGGCGGACGACGAGTTCCGACGCAAGGTGCGGATCGCCTGCCAGGCGTGGAACGTGCACCGGCTGCTGTGGCCGAGCCTGCGGCGAACCGGCGCGTTCACACGCTACCAGTACCTTTCGCACAAGCCCCTGCGCTGGCTGTCCGGCGCGACCCTCGGGGCGGGAGCGCTGTGCCTCGCCGCCGCCGCCGCGCTCGCCGGGCACCCGTGGCTACCGGCCGCCGCCGCAGCGGGTGGCGTCGCGGTGTGGGTTCTCGGGCACCGGCGGGGGATACGCCCCTTCGCCGGGCTCGCCGCACTGCTCGGCGCCCTGATCGCGAACCTGGTCGGCATCGCCCAGGCGATGCGGGGCGAGCGGTACCAGACCTGGGAGCCGGCGCGCTCGGCACGGGTCAGCCCTGGCTCGTCGCCTCGATCGCCCCTCTGAGCGCCGCGCCACGGTCGGCCCACCGGAATCCGGCCTGCGCGAGCTCGAAAGCCTCGCGCTGCATCTGGTCCAGCCGCTCGACGCGATCGATCGTCTCGACCACGCCGGACACCAGCGACGCCAAGTCACCCGAGCACACCATCCGCGCGCGCAAGTCCGGATCCAGGCCGGCGGTGGCCGCCGCAAGCGCGGCCACCGGGATCCTCCCGAACACGTAGTCGAGCAGCTTGAGCTTGAATCCGCCGCCGATCACCTCGGGGACGACCGCGATCCGCGCCTGCCGCAGCAGCGGCGCGGCGTCCCGGACGAAGCCGTGCAGCGTGGTCGCCCGCAGCCCGGGCGCCAGTGCGCAGCGCAAGGGTTCGGGCATGCGGCCGACGACGTCCAGACCAATGCCGGCGGCCGCGAAGACCGGGTCGGCCACAGCGAGGAATCGTCGCAGATTCTCCTGCTTCACGACCCAGCCGTACGAGCCCATCAGGACGACGCGGCGCGGCGTCGAGCGGTCGATGGTGCGCGGTTCGGCCGGCAGCCCCTGGAACCCCGGAGTCAGCACGAGCGTGCGCAGTCCGGGCACGCGGGCGGCGAACCCGATCGCCTCCTCGGACGTGATCGCGGTGACGAGGTCGGCCTTCCCGAGAACGGCTCGCTCCAGGCGGGCAACACGGGTCGCGTTCAACCGCAGCGCGAGCCTGCGGGCCAGCCCGCCTTCGCCGTGGGCGGCCAGTGCCCGCCAGATCGCCGTCTCGTCGTTGTGTGCCACGTGCACGATCGGCGGTCCATGCCCAGAGACCCCGCGCGCGGCGCGGCAGGTGTCGAGCGCCCAGCCCGATCCAAGCTGGTCGAGCACGACCGCGTCCCAATGCGACTCGAGCTCGCCTCGCAGCGCCGCTCGGTAGCCTGCGGTCGCGTGGATCGCGGCGAACACCGGCAGGGGTGAGACGAGTGCGGCGAGCCGGCCGCGGCGGGCCCCGGGTACCGCCCGCCAGTCGACCAGGTCGTCGACCGGCACGGCGGTGCCGGGATCGGGGGCATGGCCCAGGACGCGGACCCGCGCGCCGGTCGCGGCCAGCGCGCGGGCCAGGGACGCCGTGTAGATCCGGTCACCCGAGTCGATCGGGAACGGTAACTCCCGGGCGACCCACAGCACCCTCATCCGAGCCGACCGAACAGCGCGTGACGCCACATCAGGCCGCAGCTCAGCATGACCACGGCGAAGGCGAGCCCCGGCAGCACCATCAGCGCAACGCCCGACAGGTGTGCTTCTGAAACGCCCCATCCGGCGCCCAGCGCGAGCAGCCAAGCGGCAACCATCGGGGCCAGATCGCGGAGCACGGTCCCCCGGTCGAGCCGGATCCGTTGCCCGATGCGCGCGAGCGCCGGCCAGAGCATCGCTGCCTGAACCGCGCCGAGCGCGATCACCATAGGCATCAGGCCGAGTGCCGCGCCACCGAAGATCGCCGCCAGCTGAAGCAGCGACGAGCGTGCCGACAGCCAACCGGCCTCGCCGGCCCCACCGATCGCGACGAGAACCTGGGCTGCGACCGCCGCCAGCGCGCCGAACGCGCTGAGCGCCGCCATCGCCTGCAAGGGCAGTACCGCATCGCGCCAGTCGTCGCCGAACAGCAGCGGGACCAGCGCGGGAGCGGCCACCATCAGTCCGCCGAAGCACAGCAGGCAGGCGAAGGCGGTCAGGCGGAACGCGCGTCGCACAGCGGCTGCGACCCTGGCGGGCTCGCCCTGGATCCGCGACAGCACGACCAGCCCGAGATCGCCGATCGAATGCGTGGTGATCAGCTGAACCGAGAACACCAGCCTCGCAACCAGGAAGTAGACCCCGACCTCGTGATCGGTCACGAACAGCCCGAGCGCGAGCGCGTCGAAGCGGCGCGTCGAGTGCATCAGGAAGCCTCCGACGAGCACCGGACGCGCAACCTCCACCAGCGGCTCGACCGCGTCGCGGGAGATCCGCAGTGGCCACGGCCGCACCGGCGAGAAGCGAAAGACCAGCAGGGTCCCGATCACCGTCGCCACCCACTGCTGCGCGACCAGCGCCCACGGACCCCAATCGCGGTACGCCAGCACGATCGCCACCACGCCGCCGATCGAGGTCGCGCTCAAGGTCCGGACCGCGATCGCACGGAACTCGAACCGGCGCCTGAGGATCGCGTGCAGCGGCAGCATGGCCGCCTGCAGCACGAGCACCGGCGCCAGCGCCGCGAGGATCAGAGGGAAGTGCGCGCGCTCGAGTAGCCAGCCCAGGGGCCACGCCGCAGCGACGATCGCCAACGCGAGCGTGCAGCCACCGGCGAGGCTGAGCGTGAGCGCCGAGCGCACCTGCTCGTCGTCCAGCTTGGAGGCCTGGATCAGCGCGTCCGGGAGTCCCCGATGCAGCACCACCGCAGCGAGCTGCACGATCGCACCCGCGATCGCCACGACCCCGAACTCCTGGGGCACCAGCAGCCTGGCCATGACCAGAAAGATCAGGAACGACACGGCCTCGCTGCCCGCCATCTCGACCGCCCGCCAGGCCGCGCTGCGGGCGACGTGTGCGCGATCGATCACCGAAGGACCGTCCGATCGGCGGCGTCAGCGCGCATAGGCGGCGATCCGGTCGATCAGGTACGACGCGGGGAACGGCGTGCTTGCGTCCGGGTCGGGGATCCAGGCCGAATCCTTGCTGCCGACGCCCAGGTTGGCCAGCAGGTACATCGGCTCGTGGATCCGGTGGCCGACGTGCTCGAACATCCGACGCCCTTCGACGTGGAACGAGATCCGCCGCTCGGTCCATTCGCAGGCGAAGGTGCGGAACCCATCGGCCGCAGGCGGGGGCAGCTTCATCCAGCCGCTGCTCGCGCCGTCGCGCCCCGGCCCGGGCTCGTGCACGGTGAAGATCGCCTCACCCGGCCGGTCACCGGAGGCCTCGAACACGTCGATCTCCGGCGGCCAGGCCTCGCGCTTGGGCAGCAGCCAGAACGCCGGCCAGAAGCCGCGCCCCGCCGGCAGCTTCGCTCGGATCTCGAACCAACCGTATCGCTGCCAGTGCGTCAGCTCTGTGGTGAGCGCGCCCGAGGTGTAGCGCTGACCCCAGAGCGTCCCGACCGCCTCCGGCGGCGTGCGGTCGGCGGTGATCGACAGCACGCCCTGACGGATCGCGAACGGCTGGATGCCGAGCGGCTGGCGGCCGGTGCCAGCCACCTGCGGATCGACGTAGACCTGCTTCTCGCCGTTGATGAAGTCCTTGCGCGGATGGCGATAGCGGCTGCGCCAAGCCGGGGCACTCGGGCGGCCACCGATGGCGTCCTCGTTGATTCGGCCGACGTCGGCGTTGTCGAACTCGTCGACGAAGACCGGTCGGTAGCCGTCGGGGCGTCCGCTCGATCCCGTGGCCCGGACGGCGTCGGCGCGGGGCATGGCAGCCGAGCCTCGCGCGGCGAGCGCCGCGGCGGCGCCAGCGATCCACGCGCGACGTGGGGTTCGAGGCGCGGGCATTCGATTCAGTGGTCGTTGTAGACCGACCCGACGACCTGCACGTCCAGCTCCCTGAGCGTCGCGTCGAGATCGACCAGACGCTCGACCGGCGTGCGGTCGCGGCGGGCCACCAGCAGCGTGCCACGGGTGCGCTGCGACACCCACTGCGAATCAGCGGAATCGGCGGCGGCGGATGTATCGATCAGGATGATCGAATACCGGGTCGCGAGGTCGGCAAGCAGCGCATCGAAGCTCGGGCGGGCGAGCAGCTCCTGCGGATTGGGCGGCATCACGCCGGCCGGAAGCACCGACAGCCCGGGCACGCCGGGCACATCGGCGATCGCGTCCGATCCTGCGCGGTCGGCGAGGATCGCGGCCAGTCCGCGCCGCTGTCTGATGCGGAACAGCACGTGCTGGGTGGGGTGCCTGAGGTCGGCGTCGATCAGCACGGTCCGCTGGCCCATCTGCGCGAATGCGACTGCCAAGTTCGACGCGATGAAGCTCCGGCCCTCGCCCCGACCGACGCCGGTGATCGCCAGCGCCGGCCGGCCCGGCATCCGCGCGAACCAGCGCAGCATCAGCTGACTGCGCAGCGCGCGCATCGCCTCGCCAACGCGGCTGGCGGGCCGGAACGCGACCACGACGCGCGAGGACACGGACCGGTCGCCCGCACGCAGGAACGGATAGTCGTATTGCCGCGCGAGTGATTCGGCAACCTCGCTGCGACGGATCAGCCCGAGGCGGCGCGCAACGTCGCCGAATCGCCCGCCCTGCTGTTGCTGCTGATCGAGCACCCGCGTCACGTCGGCCGGCGTCATGTAGCCGCCGTCGACCAGCAAGGAGCCAATCCGCCGCTCGTCGCGCTCGCCGCCGGCGGGCTCCAGCACGTCGGCCTGCGCCGGGCCGGGCGCGGTCGACTCGACGCCCTCGGACCCTCCGCTCGCAGTGTGTCTCATCGTCCGATGCTCCTGAACGGCCCATCCACCTCGAGCGCCGGCGCGAACTGGTTCGCCCGCGGCAAGGTGCTTGCGCGGCCGACCCCGAGCCCGTCCGGTACCACCACGAGCACCGGCGCCGGTATCGCCTCGATCAGGTCGACGACCGCGCGCACCGGACGCGAGCGCTGCTCAAGCAGCAGTGCGGCAGCCGCGCCCAGCAGCACACCGAACAGCACACCCCCCGCGACGTTCAGCACCGGCTTCGGGCTGGCGGCTTCGACCGGCGTGACCGCTGCGGTGAGCAGCGCGACGTTGGTCTGTCGACTCTGACTCTCCAGCGTGGTGGTCACCTGCCGCTGTGCGACGGTCTCCAGGTTCCGGCGAGCGGTCTGCACGTCGTCCTGCAGCACGGCCAGTTCGTCGCGCAGGCCGCGGATCCTCAGCACCTTCGCGCGCTGCTCCTCGAGTGCGCGGCGCACCTCGGCAAGTCGGCGCTCGTTGATGGCGGTGGAGGTTCGCACCCCCTGGGCGTAGCGGTCGACCTCGGCGTCGAGTTTGGTGCGCAGGGTCGCGGCCTCTGACTCCAGGCGCTGGAATTCGGGGTGGGCCTCGCCGAGCTGCAGCTTCGAGCGCGCCAGCCGCGCGTCGGCCTCGGCGAGGTCGCCCCGCAGCTTCTGGACCAGGCGGCTCTCCAAGGCCTCCGGCAAGGCCCCGGCGCCTCCCCGGGCCGCGGCCGCGCCGCGCGACTGGCTGTCGGCGACCAGTCCCTGGAGGTTCGCCAGCTGACTCGACAACTCGACCAGGCGGGTCTGCTCGATGTCCAGCCGCTCGTCGGCCGAGGAGATCGAGTTGCTGCGCTGGAATTCGGACAGGCGGGCCTGGGCGCGCTCCAGAAGCTCCCTCGCCTGCGTGCGCTGCGACTCGAAGAAGGCGGCGTTCTGCCGCGCGGGTTCGACCCGCAGCGCGATCGAGGTCTGAAGGTACGCGCTCGCGAACGCGTTGGCCAGCCGCGCAGCCTCGCGGGCGTCGCTGGAGCGCATCGAGATCCGGATGATGTTGCCCTCGCGCGAACTGCGCACGTCGAGGTCCTTCTGAAGCCGCTTGGGCAGCCAGCTCGCGAAGTCCTTTCGCCCGCCGGTCTCGTCGTCCCACCGTTGCTGCCAGAGCGTCGAATCGGTCAGACCGAGCGCATCGACCACCGAGCGTGCGACCCGCTCGCTCTCCACGATCTCGACCTGGGTGGCCATGTAACCGGCCAGGGCCTGCTGGGGCAGCGCGGTGCCCATCACCGGGTCCGGTGCTTTCAGGTCGACGATCACCTCGGCCGTCGCCGCGTACCGCTTGGGCAGCACCAGGCTCGCGATTGCCGCCAGCCCGGTGACCAAGAGCACGCCGGCGAGCACGACGGTGCGTCGGGCCCACAGGATGCGCATCAGCTGATTCGGTGTCATCGTCGTGGAGGCGGGCGAGCGGCTTCGAGGCGCGGTGTGTCCCTCGGGTCGCGCCGAGTCTACGACCGGCGATCCGCCCGCGCCGTCAGATCCGTCACGCTCGTTCGCAGCGCGCAGAGCGTCAACGCCCATCCGCCCGGCGGCCGGCGGGTGCCGGCCCGCGCGTCGGGTAGGATCCTCAGCAACGACTGCCGCCGATGATCAGCCCACCGCACAGTGAGGGTACGCGCGCCGGCCTCGCGGGCCGACCGCTTGCCGTGGACGGCGTTCGCCCCACCGCAGTGGTGGTCGGCGCCGGTTGGGCCGGGCTGGCCGCAGCGGTCGGCTTGACCGGCGCCGGCTGGCAGGTCGACCTGCTCGACGCCGCGCCGCGCGCCGGCGGGCGAGCGCGCGCAGTCGATCTGATCTTCGGCGAGACCCCGGTCGCGGTCGACAACGGCCAGCACCTGCTGATCGGCGCGTACAGGGACACGCTGGCGCTGCTGGCCCGGATCGGCGTCGACGCCGATCGCGTCTTGTCGCGGACGCGGCTGCGGCTGCGCGGCCCGGGTGGGCTCGATCTCGAAGCGGCCCCCTTACCCGCACCGCTGAACCTGGGCTGGGCGGTGCTGCGCGCCCGCGGGCTGTCCTGGGCCGAACGGCGGGCGATGGTCACGCTGGTCGCATCGCTGCACCTGAACGGACCGCAGGCGGCGCCGGACGGTGCCACGGTCGACGCATGGCTCGCCGAGCGACGCCAGCCGGAGTCGTTGCGCCGGCGGATCTGGGAACCGTTGTGCGTCGGAGCGCTGAACACGCCCGTGGACCGAGCGTGCGCGCGCACGTTTGCCCGCGTGTTGTGCGACGCGCTGCTCGGCCGGGCGAGCGACAGCGATTTTCTGCTGCCGGCGGCGACGCTGTCCGAAGTGCTGCCCGACCCGACGGTCGAATGGTTGAGGGCCCACGGTGCGCGGGTGCGGCTGCGTACTCCTTGCCGAGCGTTGGAGCCGGCCAGCCTGCGCGGCTGGATGGCGCAAACCGACGACGGGCCGCTGGCGGCCGACCGGGTGGTGCTCGCGACGCCGCCCCGACAAGTGAGTCGGCTGCTCGGAGAACGGCTGGATCACGCCACCCGGGCCCGACTCGACGCGTTCGCCCACGAGTCGATCGCCACCGTGTGGCTCGCATGGGATGCGCCGGTCGCGTTGCCCGAGGTGACGATGCTCGAGGAGGACGTCGCCTCAGGCGGTTTCGGGCAATGGCTGTTCCGGCGCGAGCGGCACGCGCCCGACGGTCCGCGCTCGCTCGCCGGGGTCGTCGTGAGCGCCGCCGGCCGAGGCGAGGTGCGTCCCGATCGGCTCGCGCAGGCGGTGGCCCGGCAGGTGGCCATGCAAACCGGTTGCCCGCCGCCCGATCACGCGCGAGCGATCATCGAGCGGCAGGCGACCATCTGCTGCGACCCGGCGCGGCCGCGCTTCGAGGCCGACGCACTCGCCGCGACCCTGCACGGGATCGCCCTGGCCGGAGACTGGTGCTGGCCTGCGTATCCGGCAACGCTCGAATCGGCGGTGCGAAGTGGTAACGCGGCGGCCCGATGGCTGGCGACCGGGCATCTGACGAGACCCTGAGCGGTCGGTGCGCCGCGACTCACCAGGCCGCGGCCAGCGCCTGGTCGATACGGTCCACGCCCACGACCTCGAGCCCCTCGATGGGTTTCCTCGGCACGTTCGCCACGGGCGCGATCACCCGAGCGAAACCGAGCTTCGCGGCCTCGCGCAGCCGTTCCTGGCCCCGCGGCGAGGGGCGGATCTCGCCGGCGAGACCCACCTCGCCGAACACCGCCAGCCCGCGCGGCAGCGGCCGGTCCTTGAGCGACGAAACGATTGCGAACAGCACCGCCAGGTCAGCCGCCGGTTCGCCGACCTTGACGCCACCGACCGCGTTCACGAACACGTCCTGGTCGTAGCACGCGATGCCGGCGTGCCGGTGCAGCACTGCGAGGAGCATCGCCAACCGGGCCGGCTCCAGACCGACGGTCAGCCGCCGCGGATTGGGCACGTGCGCGGTGTCGACCAGCGCCTGCACCTCGACCAGCAGCGGTCGCGTGCCCTCCTGGGTGATCAGCACGCACGAGCCGGCGACCTGGCGGTCGTGCTGCGACAGGAACAGCGCCGACGGATTGGCCACGCCGCGCAGACCCCGATCGGTCATCGCGAACACCCCCAGCTCGTTGACCGCGCCGAACCGGTTCTTGACCGCGCGCACGAGTCGGAACGACGAGTGGGCGTCACCCTCGAAGTACAGGACCGTGTCGACCATGTGCTCGAGCACCCGCGGACCGGCGAGCGTGCCCTCCTTGGTCACGTGCCCGATCATCACCACCGCCACGCCGGTCTGCTTGGCCAGGCGCGTCAGCTGCGCTGCGCAGTCGCGGACCTGCGCGACCGACCCGGGGGCGGAGGTCAGCTGCTCGGTGTAGACGGTCTGGATCGAGTCGACGATCAGGACCGCGGGCCGGGCGGCGTCGATCGCCGCGATGATCCGCTCGAGGGCGATCTCGGCCAGCAGCGGGACCGCACCACCGTCCACGCCGAGCCGGCGCGCCCGCATCGCGACCTGCGCGGGGGATTCCTCCCCGCTCACGTACAGCACGGGGACCTGATGCGCGAGGTGGGCGGCCGCCTGCAGCAGCAGCGTTGACTTGCCGATTCCGGGGTCGCCGCCGATCAGCACGACCGAGCCCGGCACCAGCCCGCCGCCGAGCACCCGATCGAACTCGCCCGCGCCGGTCGGCAGGCGCGGTGCGTCGTCGATCGCGACCTGATCGAGGCGCTGCGGCTCGGCGGCCGATGCGCCCGCAGAGAAGCGGTGCGCGGCCGGGCCGCGAACCGGGGCCTCGAGCGCGGACTCCTGCAGCGTGTTCCAAGCACCGCAGTGGGGGCAGCGGCCCGCCCACTTCGGCGATGCACCGCCGCATTCGGTGCAGACGAACTGGGTTCGTGCGCGGGCCACCGCCGCTCAGTCCACGAGGCGCAGGGGCACGCGCGGCGCGACCGCGCACAGCAGTTCGTACCCGACCGTACCCGCGGCTTCGGCAACCTCGTCCACCGCCACGTGGCGCCCCCAGAGCTCGACCGGCGCGCCGACGCCGGCGTGCGGCACGGGCTCGAGGTCCACGGTGAGCAGATCCATCGACACGCGCCCGACGGTCCGGGTGCGTACGCCGGCCACCACGATCGGGGTGCCGGTCGGTGCGACCCGGGGATAGCCGTCGGCGTATCCGCAGGCGACCACCCCGACCCGCATCGGCGCGGGCGCGATGAAGGTCGATCCGTAGCCGACCGCGTCGCCCGCACGAAGGGTTCGCACCGCAAGCAGCTCGGAGTGCAGGCACATCGCCGGCTCGAGTCCCAGGCCGATCGCATCGCGACCGGCGAACGGCGACGCCCCGTACAGCATGATGCCCGGGCGCACCCAATCGAACCGCGCGTCCGGCAGGTCGATCAGCGCGGCCGAGTTCGCTGCCGAGCGCGGCCCCGGCAGGCCGCGGGTCGTCGCCTCGAACCGCGCAAGGGGCGTCTGTGCCCCACCCGGCCGGTCCGCGTCCGCGAAGTGCGTGAGCAGCCCGACGCCGCGCACCGCGGCCAGCCCGCGCAGCGCACCGTGCACCGCCGCCGCGCGTTCCGCGGGGATGCCGAGCCGGTTCATGCCGGTGTTCAGCTTGAGCCACAGGTCCAGGGGCCCACCTCGGTGCGCGCGCAACCAGTCGAGATGCGACTCGTCGTGCACGACCAGCGACAGCCGGTGACGCGATGCGGTGTCGAGGTCCGTCGGGCCGAAGGCCCCTTCCATCATCAGCAGCGGCCCGTTCCAGCCGAGCTCGCGCAACCGCAGCGCGTTGTCGAACTCGATCAGCGCCAGGCCGTCGGCCGCGGCGAATCCGCGCACGGCGGCCTGCAGACCGTGGCCGTACGCATTGGCCTTGACCACCGCCCAGACCCGGGCTCCGGCGGCGCGCGAGCGTGCGGCGGCGAGGTTCCGGGACAGGGCTCGCACGAAGACTTGAGCGCTCAGCGGGCGGGGCATGCTCGAACTATAGCGTCATCACCTTCGTGGTATAACCGCCCGCGGGGACTGCCGGGACGGGGATGGCACGCGGGTTCTACACGATCATGGCGGCGCAGTTCTTCTCCTCGCTCGCCGACAACGCGCTGCTGATCGCCGCAATCGCGCTGCTGATCGAGATGAGCGCGCCCGAGTGGATGAAGCCCCTGCTCAAGCTCTTCTTCACGATCTCGTACGTCGTGCTCGCGCCGTTCGTCGGCGCGTTCGCCGACTCGATGCCCAAGGGCCGCGTGATGTTCGTCACCAACACGATCAAGGTGGTGGGCTGCGCGCTGATGTTCTTCGCGGTGCACCCCCTGCTCGCGTACGCGGTCGTAGGGTTCGGCGCCGCCGCGTACTCGCCGGCGAAGTACGGCATCCTCACCGAGCTGCTGCCGCCGGATCGGCTGGTCGCGGCCAACGGATGGATCGAGGGCACCACGGTCGCCTCGATCATCCTCGGCACCGTGCTCGGCGGGATGCTGGTGAGCCCGGTGGTGGCGTCCGGACTGCTGTCGTTCGATCTCCCGCTGCTCGACACCGGCATCGACTCACCGGCCGAGTCCGCGATCCTGGTCATCGCCTGCGTCTACTGCGTGGCGGCCGCGTTCAACCTGCGCATTCCCGACACCGGCGCGGTCTATCCGCGTCAGTCGCGGCACCCGTGGCGCCTGCTCACCGAGTTTGCGCGCTGCGTGTCCGTGCTGTGGCGCGACAAGCTCGGGCAGATCTCGCTGGCGGTGACCACGCTGTTCTGGGGTGCCGGGGCGACGCTGCAGTTCATCGTGCTGAAGTGGGCCGACGCGCAGCTGGGCCTGTCGCTGTCCGCGGCGGCGGTACTGCAGGGCGTCGTCGCGGTCGGCATCGCGCTGGGTGCGGTCGCGGCGGCGCGGCTGGTCTCGCTGCGCGGATCGCTGAGGGTGCTGCCGGTCGGAGCGGCGATGGGGGTGCTCGTGCCGCTGATGACCCTGGTCGACCGGGTCGGCGTCGCGTACCCGCTGCTGGTGCTGGTCGGTGCGCTCGCAGGATTCTTCGTGGTGCCGATGAACGCGCTGCTGCAGCACCGTGGCTACGTGCTGATGAGCGCCGGCGACTCGATCGCCGTACAGAATTTCAACGAAAACCTGATGATCCTCGTAATGCTGGCGATCTACGCGCTGCTGATCCGTGCCGACGTGCACATCAACGCGGTGATCGTGATGTTCGGCGCGTTCGTCGCGCTGACCATGCTGGCGGTGATGCAGCTGCATCGCGCGAACCAGCGCCGCTTCGACTCGGTGGCGCTGATCGGACGGACGCGTCACTGACTCGCGCCGAGCGCGTCGAAGGACCGGCGCGCCAGCCGCAGGTCGGCCCAGGCCTTGGACTTGTCCGGCAGGCTGCGCAGCAGGTACGCGGGATGGTAGGTGACCACCAACGGCAGCTCGCGCCCGGCGGCGCTGTAGCGGTGAACCCGCCCACGCAGCGCCGCGATCGATGCGTCCGTGCGCAGCAGCGACTGCGCAGCGAAGCGACCGAGCACGACGATCAGCCGCGGCTGGAGCAGCTCGATCTGCCGGACAAGGAACGGTTCGCAGCGCGAAACCTCCTCGGGTGCCGGGTCGCGGTTGCGAGGGGGCCGGCACTTCAGGACGTTCGCGATGAACGCGTCACGATCACGGCGAACGCCGATCGCGGAAAGCATCGCGTCCAGCAGCCGGCCTGCGGGTCCGACGAAGGGCTCGCCGCGCAGGTCCTCCTGCTCACCCGGAGCCTCGCCGACCAGGACCCAGTCCGCGGGAACCGGCCCGACACCGAACACGGTGCTGCGACGGGAGGCGCACAACCCGCAGGCGGTGCAGCCGGCGACCGCGTCGACCAGACCGGGCCAGGGAAGCTGCGCGATTCGCGCTGCGCGTCCGTCCGGATCGGACGGTGGCGCATCGCCCGCTGGAGCGCGGTCGGCTACGAATCCAGCGACTCCTGCGACTCCTGCGACTCCTGCGACTGCGGGGACCTCGGGAGCCGCGGGGAACCCGGCGGGCATGGGGACCCCGGCGGGCGCGGCGACACCGGCCGGCGCGCGAAGCCGCCACACCGGCCCGAGCTCGAGCGCCGCCCAGGTGCGGCGGCGGCGCTCATCCATCGCGCGTCGGCGGTTCGAGTCGCCGCACCATCACGATCGCGTCCTCTCGCGTGCCCAGATGGGCCGGGTAGTACCGTCGCCGCAGCCCAACGCGGTGGAAGCCCTTGCGCTCGTACAGGCGCAGCGCCGCGGTGTTCGACGGACGCACCTCGAGCAGCATCGAGCGCGCGCCGCGCATCGATGCGTCGGCGCACAGCCAGTCGAGCATCCCCGCGCCCAGCCCGAGCCCCTGGACGGGGGCGTCCACGCTCAAGTTCAGCAGGTGCACTTCGTCGGGCAGCCACATGACGATCGCGTAGCCCAGCAGCTCGCCCGGCGTCCCCTCGCGTTCGAACACCCAGCCGTCGTAGCCGGCCGACAGCGAATCGGCGAAGTTGCCGTAGGTCCAAGGGAAGGGAAAGATCCGCGCCTCGATGAACGCGACCCGCCCGAGATCGGCGCGGCGCATCGAACGCACCTGCCAGGCGGGCGGCGCCCGGGGCCGAGGGGCCGCGCTCACCGCCCGGCCCCGGCCGCGCGGGCCGCGCGCAGCGCCGCCTGCTCGTCGACGTCCAGCGCCACCTTGTCACGCAGGTACCACGGTGCTGCCGCGGCGGCGTCGACCCCCCGGCCCGAGCGCAGCCCGATCGTAGCCAACGCTGCGACCGCGGCGGCGTCGGGCTGGCGCGCACCGGCCGGGCGCGGCCGGTCGCCCGCCCAGCGCGCGAGCGCCGGATGCCGGTCGTAGCCGTCACCGGCCAGCACGACGTCGAACGGGTCCAGCCGGTCGAAGTCGGACAGCGCCGCCGCCGGCGCGGCGATGGCGGGCTGCAGCCAAGCGTCCGGCCAGCGACCGCTGCGCAGCGGCTCGAGCTGGAACGCCGCGCGGCAGACCTCGCCCATCCGCACGTCGAGCGCGACGCAGACCAGGGCGCGAGGCCGCAACGCCTCGGCGTCGTCGTAGGCCGCCTGCCATGCGAGCGTTCGCATCGCGTCGACCGCCACCACGGGCCGATCCCAGCCGAAGGCGAGCCCCTGCGCGACGCCGCAGGCGATCCTGAGACCGGTGAACGCACCGGGCCCGCTTCCGAATCCGATCGCATCGACCGCCGACGGACCGGCTCCCGCCTCGGCCAGCACCTCGGCGACCAGCGGCAGCAGGTGCCGGCTGTGGCCGTGGACCATGGGCAAAGACCGTCGGACGCCGTCGAAGGCGACCGAGCAGGTGGCTGCGGTGGTGTCGATCGCCAGAACGCGCGGCGGCACCCCCGCGCCGCGGATCCCGGCGGACTGCGGTGTCATCGGATGATTTTATGTCAGGGGCCCGAGCCGACGGCACGCCGGATCGGCTCAGGGCCGGTGCTCGCGCAACGCATCGCGCAGCGAGCGGCGCTCCTCCGGCGTCAGCCGGGCGCCGCCGGCGCCGTGCGGCGGACCGGCGGGGTATCCGGCAGGCGGCCCGGCGCCGGCACCCGGCGCGGCGAATCCATGCGGGCCGGCGTGGCGGCGGTGGCCGCCGGCATGTCCTTCCGCGCGCCAGCGCTCCCGCTCGGCCTCCAGTTGCCGTCGCAGCTCCTGGCGCCGCTGCTCTCGGGCTTCGGGGTCGAGGCCGGACGCGCGCAACGGCCCGGCGAACAGCGTGGCCGTCGCCAGCAGCGCGAGCAGAATCGACTTCCCATGACACGACACGGCAGGCCCCCGATCAATCCGATTCTAGTGGGCGAGCCGTTCCCGCCGCGCGCCGCTGCGGGTAAGCGGCGTAAACCCCGGTAACCGGCGGTGGCGTGGGGCCGGGAGACGGACAGTAGAATCGACGAATGAGCCGCGAGGCCATCGCCCAGCCCAAGCGCCTGATCGTGGTCGACGACGACCCGAAGCTGCGCGACCTCCTGCACCGCTACCTGACCGGCCAGCAGTTCGAGGTCGCGCTCGCGGCTAACGGGCCCGCGCTCACCCGCCTGCTGCTGCGCGAGCCCTGGGACCTGATCATCCTCGACCTGATGCTGCCGGGCGAGGATGGGTTGTCGATCGTTCGGCGTCTTCGAGGCGCGAACGACCGCACGCCGGTGATCATGCTGACCGCCAAGGGCGACGACATCGACCGGATCGTCGGCCTGGAGATGGGCGCCGACGACTATCTTCCGAAGCCGTTCAATCCGCGCGAGCTGCTGGCGCGGATCCACGCGGTGCTGCGGCGCCAGCCCCCTCCCGACACGCCCGGCGCCCCGGCGCACGACATCGGCGAGGTCCGCTTCGGACCGTTCGTATTCGATCCGGCGTCGCGCAGGCTGATGCGCGATGGACGATCGGTGCCACTCACCGGAGGGGAGTTTTCGCTGCTCAAGGTATTCGCCCGGCACCCCCGGACGCCGCTGTCGCGCGAGAAGCTGATGGTGCTCGCCCGCGGTCGGGAGTACGGCGCGTTCGACCGCAGCCTGGACGTACAGGTCTCGCGGCTGCGCAAGCTGATCGAGGCCGACCCGTCGAACCCCCGCTTCATCCAGACCGTCTGGGGCGTGGGCTACGTGTTCGTGCCGGACTGAACCGGCGCGGCCCGCATCGTGCGGCTGTCGCTGTTCACGCGCACCTTCGCGCTGATCGCGGTGGTGGTCGCGGCGAGCCTGATCGCCTGGCTGCAGCTGTTCCGGGCCGCCGAGCTGCAGCCTCGCGCCGAGCGCATCGCCGGCGAGATCGCGTCGGTGGTCAACGTCACGCGCGCGGCGCTGATCAGCACGTCCGGCGAGCGCAGACTGACGCTGCTCGACGACCTGGCTCGGGACGAAGGCATCCGGGTGATGCCCGCCGAACCCGACGACCGCGCGCGGGCCTGGCCCGATGCGGGGTTCGGCACGCTGCTCGAGGCGCGGCTGCGCGATCTGCTGGGGCGTCAGACCCGGCTCGCCGGCGAGGTGGACGACGAGCCCGGGCTGTGGATCCGATTCGACATCGACGGCGACCCGTACTGGATGCTTCTCGATCCGGAACGCCTTCAGCGCCAGAGTCAGCGCAACTGGCTCGGCTGGATCGGCATCGCCTTGCTGCTCGCCGTGGGCGGCGCCGGGGCGATCAGCCGCGTGGTCAACCGGCCGCTGTCCAGCCTGGCGACGGCGATCGACCGGGTCTCGCGCGGCGAGGCGCCCGCGCCGCTGCCGGAGGACGCGCCGAGCGAGCTCGCGGACCTGAATCGCCGCTTCAACCGGATGGCGGCCGACCTCGCCGCGCTCGAGCGCGATCGTGCCGAGGCGCTGGCCGGCATCTCGCACGACATCCGCACGCCGCTTACGCGCCTGCGGATGGAGATCGAGCTCTCGGCGGTCGACGCGGCGACCCGAGCGTCGATGGCCGACGAGATCGAGCGGATCGACGCGATCGTCCGGCAGTTCGTCGAGTTCGCTCGCCCGCCGGACCCGCGTGCCGTCACTGCGGTGGACGTCGCGACGCTGGTCGGCTCGGTGGCCGATGGCTTCCGCAACGGGCCCGACGCCCGCGGTGTGTCGGTCAGCGCGACGGTTGCGCACGGGGCGACCTGGCTCGGGCCTCCGACCGCGCTGGAGCGCATCCTGACCAACCTGATCGAGAACGCGCGACGCTATGGCGCGAGCCCGGACGGCGTCGCCCGCATCGACGTGCGGGCCGAACGCGACGGCCGCGGACTGCAGCTCGCGGTACGCGACCACGGTCCGGGGGTGCCGCCGGAGCAGCTCGAACGGCTCACTCGCCCGTTCACGCGCCTGGACAGCGAACGCGGACGCTACGGCGGCGCCGGGCTCGGGCTGGCGATCGTCGCGCGGCTCGCGCGCCGCCACGGCGGCGATCTGCGCCTGGAACTGCCGGTCGACGGCGGGCTGCGGGCCCAGGTGAGGCTCGCCGACGGCGACCTGGCCTGATCCGGGGCCGTCGAACGACGCTGGCGGGCTTCCGGTCCTGGCGATAGGGCGAGTCAATCACCAGGATATCGACGTTCAATTGGTCGGATGTCATCCGGGCTCGTTAGAATCCGTCCGTCCTCTGTACTAGACAGACGACGTCATCCAGCCCCTCGTTGTACGACCAGGAGATTCCGATGCCCAGCCTCAAAGGCACGAAGACGCACGACAACCTGAAGGCCGCGTTCGCGGGCGAGAGCCAGGCGAACCGCCGCTACCTCTACTTCGCAAACAAGGCCGACGTCGAGGGCCACACCGAGGTCGCCGCGCTGTTCCGTTCCACCGCCGAGGGCGAGACCGGGCACGCGCACGGGCACCTGGACTACCTGGCCGAGGTCGGTGACCCGGCGACCGACCTGCCGATCGGGTCGTCGTCGAACAACCTCAAGGCGGCCGTCGCCGGCGAGACGCACGAGTACACCGACATGTACCCGGGCATGGCGAAGACCGCGCGCGACGAGGGCTTCGACGAGATCGCCGACTGGTTCGAGACGCTCGCCAAGGCCGAGCGTTCGCACGCGAACAAGTTCGCCAAGGCGCTCGAGGCGCTCGCCTGACGCCACCGCGCGGCGGCCCGGTCACGGGCCGTCGCCACGGATGCGGGGGGAGCTCGAGGGCTCCCCTTTTCACTGGCGCTGGGGCACCGCCGTGTCCCGCGCCCACTCCAGCAGCCCCACGAGGCGACTGCCATGACCGTCAGAGAAGGTTCGCTCGAGGCCCCGACACGCCATCCGATCGACTGGCGCAACCCGCAGTTCTACGACGCGGACGCCGCGCTGGCGGAGATGGAGCGGGTCTTCGACATCTGCCACGGCTGCCGCCGCTGCGTGAGTCTGTGCAACGCGTTTCCGACGCTGTTCGACTTGGTCGACGAAGGCCCGACCGGCGAAGTCGATGGCGTCGACAAGCAGGCGTACTGGAAGGTCGTCGACCAGTGCTACCTGTGCGACGTCTGCTACATGACCAAGTGCCCGTACGTGCCGCCGCATCCGTGGAATCTGGACTTCCCCCACCTGATGCTGCGCGCGAAGGCGATCCAGTACCGCCAGGGCACGCCCACGAAGTTCCGGGACTCGGCCCTGGCGTCCACCGACCGCAACGGCTCGCTCGCCGGAATCCCCGTGGTCGTGAAGGCGGTCAACGCGCTCAACCGCTCGAAGGGCTTCCGCAAGGTGCTCGAGAGTTCGCTCGGCGTGCATCGCGATGCATGGGTCCCGGAGTTCACCTCGCAGACCTTCCGCAGGACCGCCGCGGCCTCAGCCGCGCACCCGGTGCGCGATGGCCAGCGCACGCCCGGCAAGGTCGCGGTGTTTGCGACCTGCTACGTGAACTACAACGAGCCCGGGATCGGTCACGATCTGCTCAAGGTGCTCGATCACAACCGGATCCCGTACGTGCGGGTCGAAAAGGAGGCGTGCTGCGGCATGCCGCGTCTGGAACTCGGCGATCTGGAGGGCGTGGCCGCGCTGAAGGACCGGAACGTGCCGAAGCTCGCCGCGCTGGCCCGCGAGGGCTACGCGATCCTCGCGCCCATCCCCTCGTGCGGGCTGATGTTCAAGCAGGAGATCCCGCTCATGTTTCCGGACGACGCCGAGGTCCAGGCGGTCCGCAAGGCGATGTTCGACCCCTTCGAGTACCTGGTCGCGCGGCACAAGGACGGCCTGCTGGCGACCGACTTCAAGGACCCGCTGGGCAACGTGTCGTACCACGTGGCCTGCCACCTCCGTGTGCAGAACGTCGGCCAGAAGACACGCGAGATGCTGTCGATGGTGCCGGGCACCGAGGTGCACACGGTCGAGCGATGCTCAGGGCACGCCGGCACCTGGGGCGTGAAGAAGGAATTCCACGAGACCGCAATGAAGATCGGCCGGCCGGTCTTCCGGCAGCTCGGTGAGCACCCGAAGGGAGAGGCGCGCTGGGTCGCGTCGGACTGCCAGCTCGCGGGCCACCACATCGCGCAAGGAATGCAGGGCAAGGCCGACGGAAAGCTCGCCCATCCGATCACGCTGCTTCGTGTCGCCTACGGCCTGCCGGATTGACTTCAGGACCCCCCGAACGACAGGAGTCACCATGTCCCCCATCACCCGCGAATCGCTGATGACGCTCGAGGCCTATCACAAGGCGCGGCCCGAGTTCCGCAGGAAGGTGATCGCCCACAAGAAGCGGCGCAGCGTCGCGCTGGGCGAGCACGTCACGCTGCTCTTCGAGGACGAACTCACCGTCCGCTACCAGGTCCAGGAGATGCTCCGGATCGAGAAGATCTTCGACGAGGACGGGATCGTCCACGAGCTCGACGCGTACAACCCGCTCGTGCCCGACGGCCGGAACCTCAAGGCGACGATGCTGATCGAGTACGAGGATCCGCGCGAACGCGCCGCGGCGCTGCGCCGGCTGCGCGGGATCGAGCGCGCGGTGTGGATCCAGGTCGAGGGTTCGCCCAGGGTGCCTGCGATCGCGGACGAAGACCTCGAGCGCGAGAACGACGACAAGACCTCGGCCGTGCACTTCCTGCGCTTCGAGCTGTCGGACGAGATGGCTGCAGCGCTGAAGTACGGCGTGACGCTGTCGATCGGCATCGACCACCCCGAGTATCGGGCGGCGGTCTCGCCGGTGTCCACCGAAACGCGCGACGCGCTGGCCGCGGACCTCGCCTGAGCGCGGCGGCCCTCAGCCGCCGGAAGCGGTGCGTGCGAGCAGCACCACCGCCTCGGCGGACACGCACTCGCCGCGCCCCTCGGGGCCGAGCCGCTCGGCGGTCTTGGCCTTGACGTTCACCCGTGCGGCGGGCGTTCCCAGGTCCTCGGCGATGCGCGAGACCATCGCAGGCAGATGGGGCGCCAGACGCGGTGCCTGCGCGATCACGGTCGCATCGACGTTGGCCACCTGCCAGCCGGCAGTGCGTACGCGCCGAGCCGCCTCGCGCAGCAGCACGCGGCTGTCCGCCCCCTCGAAGCGCGGATCGGTGTCCGGGAACAGGCGACCGATGTCGCCGAGCGCTGCCGCTCCGAGCAGCGCATCGGTCAGCGCGTGCAGCAGCACGTCGGCGTCGGAGTGGCCGAGCAGCCCGCGTTCGTACGGAACGGTGACTCCTCCGATCACCAGGGGTCGGCCCGGCACCAGCGCGTGCACGTCCCAGCCCTGCCCGACCCGCCACGCGGGAGCGTCGCCGAAGTGTTCGCGCATCGCGCGCAGATCGTCCATCGTGGTTACCTTGAGGTTGCTGCGCTCGCCCGGGACCAGCAGCGCGGCGAACCCTGAGGCCTCGATCGCCGATGCCTCGTCGGTCACGTCCGGATGCCGCTCGAGTGCGCTCAGCAGCGGGCCGTGCCTGAACACCTGCGGCGTCTGCGCGAGCCACAGGCCGTCGCGCGGCACGGTGGCAGCGCAACGGCCGGCGTGCGCCCGCTTCGTGGTGTCGGCCACCGGCAGCGCGAGCAGCGCACCGGTCGCTTCGCCCTCGAGCGCGGCGCGCAGCCGCTCGAGCGCATCGCGTCCCACGCCCGGTCGCGCGGCGTCGTGGACCCAGACCCAGTCGTCGGGGCGCGCACCGTCGGCGCGCCCGAGTGCATGCAAACCGCCGAGCACCGACGTGCGCCGAGTGGCGCCGCCACACGGATCGATCACCACCCGTGGATCGCCCAGCCCGGGCAGCGTCGATGCGACCGCGTCGCCCGGTGCGACCACGACCCGCACCCGTCGGATCCAGGGGCACTCGAGCAGCGCGGCGACCGAGCGTTCGAGCACCGTGCGACCGGCGAGGTCGAGGTACTGCTTCGGACGCTCGGCACCGACCCGGCTGCCGGTGCCCGCGGCCGGCACCACGGCGAAATGCCGCGGCGAAAGCTCGGCGGGCGGCGCTGACGACGACATCGGCGGGGATCGGTGCGATGCGAAAGCTAGAATCATAGCTTCCCGCCTGAACCGGGCCGCCCGCCCGCATTTCGCTTGACCCCGTCCCCGATCGACGTGACCCGGCGCGAGCCTGTGACCGCCCCGCTTCCGGCGCCCGACCTCCCACGGGCGCCTGCTCCCGGCGCCGTGCAGGCGCTGCCTCCGACGCACGGCTCGGGCGACGCGATGCTGCTCGCCGCGCTCGCCCAGCGGGATGCGTCGCAGGGCCGCATGCTGGTCGTGGCCACCGCGTCGGCGCTCGATGCGGCGCGGCTTGCCGACGAAGCGCGGTGGTTCGCGCCGACGCTGCGCATCCGCGCGCTGCCCGACTGGGAGACCCTGCCCTACGATGCGTTCTCGCCGCACCAGGATCTGGTGTCCGACCGTCTTGCCGCGCTGTACGACCTGCAGCAGCGCCGGGTCGACCTGCTCGTGGTCGCAGCCACCACCGCGCTGCACCGGTTGGCGCCGCCATCGTTCGTCGCGGCGCGCACGTTCTCGTTCCGCAAGGGCCAGCGGCTGGACGCGTCGGCGCTGCGCGCGCAGCTCTCGCTGGCCGGCTACGAGCCGGTGTCGCAGGTGGTGCGGCCGGGCGAATTCTGCGTGCGCGGCGGTCTGATCGACCTGTTCCCGATGGGCTCGGCGCTGCCCTACCGGCTCGATCTCTTCGGCGACGAACTCGAGTCGCTGCGTGCATTCGACTCGGACACGCAGCGCAGTCTGTATCCGGTGGATTCGGTGCACCTGCTGCCGGGGCGCGAGTTCCCGATGGACGAGGCGGCACGTACCGCGTTCCGGGGCCGCTGGCGCGAGCGCTTCGAGGGCGACCCGAGCAAGGCCGGCCCCTATCGCGACATCGGCAGCGGCATCGCGAGCGCGGGGATCGAGTACTGGCTGCCCCTGTTCTTCGACCAGACCGCGACGTTGTTCGACTACCTGCCGGCGGACGCGCTGATCGTCACGCACGGCGACGTGGAGGCCGCCGGGCGCCGCTTCGCCGAGGAGACCGCCCAGCGGCACCGCTTCCTCGCCCACGACGCGCAGCGGCCGCTGCTGCGCCCGGATGAGCTGTTCATCGACGCCGAGGCGTTCTTCGTCCGTGCGAAGGCGTTCGGCCGGTACGCGCTGCGGGAGCCGGGCACCGCGACGCCGGAAGACGGCGCCCCGGGGGCGACGGGTGCGCCCGCCGCGCGCCGGATGCATTCGGCCGGGCTGCCCCCGCTGTCGGTCGAGCGGCGCGCCGAGGCCCCGCTCGCGCGGCTGCAGGGCTGGCTGGAGGCGACCGACGCCCGCGTGCTGATCGTCGCCGAGTCCCCCGGGCGGCGCGAAACGCTGTCGCAGCTGTTCGGCGATCACGGGCTGTCGCTTCCGACGGTCGACGACTGGGCCGCGTTCGCGCACAGCGGCCCGACGCGGGCGCTGGGGGTCGGGCCGCTGTCCGAGGGGTTCGTGCTGCCGGGCGCGCCGGGCGTGGCGGTGATCACGGAGAGCGAGCTGTTCGCCGGGGCCGCGCGGCGCCGGGGCCGGCGCAGCCGCGAGCAGGCGACCGACGTCGATGCGATCGTGCGCGATCTCTCGGAGCTGAACGTCGGCGATCCGGTCGTCCACGCGCAGCACGGCATCGGTCGCTACCGCGGGCTGGTCGAGCTCGACCTGGGCGACGGGCCAACCGAGTTCCTGCACCTGCAGTACGCGAATGACGCCACCCTGTACGTACCGGTCTCGCAGCTGCACCTGATCGGCCGGTACTCCGGCGCGTCGCCCGAGGAGGCGCCGCTGCACGCGCTCGGATCGGGCCAGTGGGAGAAGGCACGCCAGCGCGCCGCGCGCCGCGCGCGCGACACGGCCGTCGAGCTGCTGAACCTGTACGCGCGGCGTGCCGCTCGGCACGGGCACGCGTTCCGGTTCGACGCCGGGGACTACGAGGTCTTCGCCGAGGGCTTCGGGTTCGACGAGACCCCCGACCAGCTCGCTGCGATCCACGCGGTCGTCCAGGACCTGGTGTCCGGGCGGCCGATGGATCGGCTGATCTGCGGCGACGTCGGCTTCGGCAAGACCGAGGTCGCGATGCGGGCGGCCTTCGTGGCCGCCGCCGACGGCAAGCAGGTCGCGATCCTGTGCCCGACGACGCTGCTCGCCGAGCAGCACCACGAGACCTTCAAGGACCGGTTCGCCAACTGGCCGTTCAGGATCGCCGAGCTGTCGCGGTTCCGGACACCCAAGGAGGTCCGCGCAGCGCTCGACGGACTCGCCGACGGGTCGATCGACATCGTGATCGGCACGCACAAGCTGCTCGGTCGCGACGTTCGCTTCAAGCGGCTCGGGCTGGTGATCATCGACGAGGAGCATCGCTTCGGAGTGCGGCAGAAGGAGGCGCTGAAGGCGCTGCGCGCCGAGGTCGACGTGCTGACGCTCACCGCGACCCCGATTCCGCGAACCCTCGCGATGAGCCTCGAGGGCATCCGCGACTTCTCGGTGATCGCGACCGCGCCGCAGAAGCGGCTCGCGATCAAGACCTTCGTGCGCCGCGAGAGCGACGGAGTGATCCGCGAGGCCCTGCTGCGCGAGCTGCGCCGTGGCGGCCAGGCGTACTTCCTGCACAACGAGGTCGAGACCATCGGCAACCGGCTCGCGATGCTCCAGGCCCTGGTGCCCGAGGCCCGGATCGTGGTCGCGCACGGCCAGATGCCCGAGCGCGAACTCGAGCGCGTGATGCGCGACTTCCACGCGCAGCGCGCCAACGTGCTGCTGTGCACCACGATCATCGAGACCGGGATCGACGTGCCGACCGCGAACACGATCGTGATGCACCGCGCCGACCGGTTCGGACTGGCCCAGCTGCACCAGTTGCGCGGACGCGTCGGCCGGTCGCACCACCAGGCGTACGCCTACCTGCTGATCCCGGACGAAGGCGCGGTCACGAAGGACGCGACCAAGCGGCTCGAGGCGATCCAGGCGATGGAGGAACTGGGCAGCGGCTTCTTCCTTGCGATGCACGATCTCGAGATCCGCGGCGCAGGCGAGGTGCTCGGCGAATCCCAGTCGGGCGACATGCAGGAGGTCGGCTTCGCGCTCTACTCCGAGATGCTCAACGGCGCGGTGCGCGCGCTCAAGTCGGGCCGTGAGCCGGATCTGTCCGCACCGCTGGAGGCGGTGACCGAGATCAACCTGCACGTGCCCGCGCTGCTGCCGTCGGACTACTGCGGCGACGTCCACGAACGTCTGACGCTCTACAAGCGGCTGGCGAACTGCCGAACCCTGGACGCGCTCGAGCGAATGCAGGAGGAGCTGGTCGACCGCTTCGGGCGGTTGCCCGACAGCGCCCGTGCACTGATCGACACCCACCGGCTGAGGATCCTGTCCGCGCCGATCGGCGTGGCACGGATCGACGCATCGGCCGACGCGATCGTGCTGCAGTTCGTGCCTTCCCCGCCGATCTCGCCCGAGCGGATCATCCGGTTCATCCAGTCGCGCCGGGACGCGAAGCTCTCCGGCCAGGACCGGCTCCGCTTCACGCTGAAGACCGCAGACGCGGCGCAGCGGGTGCAGCGGATCCGCGAGATCCTCAAGGCGCTGTCGCCGTGAGCCCAGCGGGCCGCCGGGGCTGAACCGGCGGCGCCGCTCCGGCGACCGGTGCTTGGCCCCGATCTAGGCGCGTGGCTCGACGTGACCGCGCAGGTCGTGGGCGTCGGACGCGGCGATCCTGACCTGCACGAACGTACCGACCCGCAGCGACGGATCCGGGGCGATCCGGACCACGCCGTCGATCTCCGGTGCGTCGGCACTCGATCGGCCGATCGCTCCGTCGGGGCCCACCGCGTCGATCAGCACGCGCTGCAGGCTGCCGACCTTGCGCGCGAGCCGGGCCCGGCTGATCCGCTGCTGCATGCGCATCAGCCGCCCGCGACGCGCCTCGCGGACCGCATCGGGCAGTGCGCCGTCGAGCTGGTTCGCGGACGCGCCATCGACCGGGGAGTACGCGAAGCAGCCGACGCGATCGAGCTCGGCGGCCTTCAGGAACTCGAGCAGCTCCTCGAACTGCGCTTCGGTCTCGCCGGGGAAGCCGGCGATGAACGTGCTGCGGATCGTGAGGTCGGGCACCGCGCGCCGCCACGCCTGCACCCGCTCGAGGTTGCGTTCACCACTGGCGGGTCGGCGCATCCGCCGCAGCACCGCGGGGCTGGCATGCTGGAACGGCACGTCGAGGTACGGCAGGATCGAGCCGTCGGCCATCAGCTCGAGCACCTCGTCGACGTGCGGATACGGATAGACGTAGTGCAGACGCACCCACGCACCGTGATCGCGAGCAACCCGGCCGAGCTCGCGGCACAGCTCGGTCATCCGCGTGCGAACGGGACGACCGTCGACGAAGCCCGTCCGGTAGCGCAGGTCGACCCCGTAGGCGCTGGTGTCCTGAGAGATCACCAGCAGCTCGCGCACGCCCGCGCCGAGCAGCGCCCGCGCTTCGGTGAGCACCTCGCCGATCGGCCGGCTGACCAGGTCACCCCGCATCGCCGGGATGATGCAGAACGTGCACCGGTGGTTGCAGCCCTCGGAGATCTTCAGATACGCGTAGTGCCTCGGCGTGAGCTTGACGCCGCCGGCGGGCACCAGGTCGGTGAACGGATCGTGCGGCCGAGGCAGGTGCGCATGGACCTGCGCCATCACCTCGTCGAGCGCGTGCGGGCCGGTGACCGCCAGCACCGACGGATGCACCTGCGCGACCAGGGAGCCGCCGCCCTCCCCCGCCTTGGCACCCAGACATCCGGTCACGATGACCTTGCCGTTCTCGGCGAGCGCCTCGCCGATCGCGTCGAGCGACTCGCGGACCGCGGCGTCGATGAACCCGCAGGTGTTGACGATCACCACGTCCGAGTCCTGGTAGCTCGAGACGATCGAGTAGCCCTCGGCGCGCAGCTGCGTCACGATCCGTTCGGAGTCGACCAGCGCCTTGGGGCAACCGAGCGATACGAACCCGACCCGCGGCGCGTCGACGGGAGCAGCGGATCGGGTGCGGCGGACGGCGGACCGCGGCTTCGGGTCGACGGTGGGCATGGGGCGCGGGCAGCGGACAGGGACGGGAACGGGCCGGATTCTAGCCGGTCACCGCCGCGACGCGACGACCGGCCCCGCGCGCCCGACGCCGGGCGCGGTGCCGATCAGCCTGGCTTCTTGTCGCCAGGCGGGCCGGCCGGCGGCGCGGCGCCGGGCGCGCCGGCGAACGGGAAGTTCTGGAACATCGACCGGGTCTGCTGCTGCATCTGCTCCTGCATCTGCACGAACAGGTTCTTCGACTGGTCGATGTAGTGGCTCATCATGCCCTGCATCATCGGTGCCTGGACCTGCATGAATTGGGTCCACAGCTCCGGACTCATCGGCAGGCTCTTGCCGTCGTAGAACGCCTTGGACTGCTCCTGCAGCTTGCTCTGGATCTCGATGAAGGCGAGCGTGGTCTTCTCCAGATAGGCGCCCATCATCCCCTGCATCGCGTGACCGTAGAACCGGATGATCTGGGCGAGCATCTGGGAGGAGAACAGCGGCGTGCCGCTGGCCTCCTCCTCGAGGATGATCTGCAGCAGGATGCTGCGGGTCAGGTCCTCGTCGGTCTTCGCGTCGACCACCCGGAAGGTCTCGTTGTCGAGCACCAGCTGCTTGACGTCCGCCAACGTGATGTACGCGCTCGTCTGCGTGTCGTACAGGCGGCGGTTCGGGTACTTCTTGATCAGGCGGCTGGCGGGGGCGGCCATGGTTGTTCTCCGGCGGCGGAACGCGGGCCGATCATCCCATGTGCAGCCCGCCGTTGCACGAGAAGTCCGCCCCGGTGGTGAAGCCGGCGTCGTCCGTGGTGAGCCAGCCGCAGATCGAGCCGATCTCCTCGGCGCGGCCCAGTCGGCGCACCGGGATCGACTGGATGATCTTCTCGCGCACGTCCTCCCGGACCGCCATCACCATGTCGGTCGCGATGTAGCCGGGCGATACCGTGTTGACGGTCACGCCCTTGGCCGCGACCTCCTGGGCGAGCGCCATCGTGAATCCGTGCATCCCGGCCTTGGCCGCCGAGTAGTTGGTCTGGCCGAACTGGCCCTTCTCGCCGTTCACCGACGAGATGTTGATGATCCGGCCCCAGCCCTTGTCGAGCATGCCGTCGATCACCTGCTTGGTCACGCAGAACAGACTGTTGAGGTTGGTGTCGATGACCGCGTTCCAGTCCTCGAACGACATCTTGCGGAAGACGCCGTCGCGGGTGATCCCCGCGTTGTTCACCAGGATGTCCGGGGTACCGAAGTCCGCCTTGACCCGGTCGAACGCGGCCTTGGTGGAGTCCCAGTCCGACACGTTGCCGACCGATGCGTGGAACGTGTAGCCATCGGCCTTCTGCTCGCCGAGCCACTTCTCGAAGTTGCGGGTCGGGCCGCAGCCCGCAATCACGGTGTAGCCCATCTGGTGGAATTTGCGGCAGATGGATGTGCCGATGCCGCCCATGCCGCCGGTGACGTACGCCAGCTTGCTCATCGATCAGTGCTCCTCGGCCCCGAGTCGGGGCGATGGGTCAGGAATGGTGGGGAAGGTCGTCGGCCGCACCGGTCTCGATGCGGGCCTTCAGCTTGACATACCGGCCGGGCGCGGGCTCGAGTACCGGATGGCGGACGTCGCCATAGACGGTCGGTGCCGGGCGCGACGGCCCCTTGAACGCCTCCAGCCAGTTCGCCCAGTCGGTCCACCAGCTGCCCGGGTACTCGGTGGCCGAGGCGAGCCACGCATCGGCCGACGCAGGCAGCGTCTGCCCGGTCCAGTAGCTGCGCCGGTTCTTGGAGGGCGGATTGATCGCGCCGGCGATGTGGCCGCTCGCCCCGAGCACGAAGCGCAGCCGGTTCGACAGCACGCGCGTGGACGCGTAGGCCGCGCGCCACGGGACGATGTGATCCTCGCGCGCGCCGAACAGGTAGGTCGGCACGTCGATGCGTCGCAGATCGATCGGCTGCCCGAGCGTGGTGAGCGCGTTCGGCACGCGCAGTTCGTTCTGCAGGTACATGTGGCGCAGGTACCAGCAGTACAGCGGCCCGGGCAGGTTGGTGCTGTCCGAGTTCCAGTACAGCAGGTCGAACGGCGGGGGCGACTCACCCTTCAGGTAGTTGGCGACGACGTAGTTCCAGACGAGGTCGTTCGGCCTGAGCGACGAGAAGGTGGTCGACAACTCCTGGCCGGTCATCAGGCCGCCGTCGCCCAGCGTCTGTTCGCGCCAGGCGACCTGCGCCGGGTCGATGAACACGCCGAGGACACCGGGCTCCTCGAAGTCGAGCAACGTGGTCATCAGCGTCAGCGATGCCACCGGGCGCTCGCCCCGGGCCGCGAGCGCTGCGAGGGCAGTCGCGAGGATGGTGCCGCCCACGCAGAAGCCGAGCGCATTGATCGTGTCGCTGCGCGAGATCGCTCGTACCGCCTCGATCGCGTCGATCACCCCGCGCTGCACGTAGTCGTCCCAGGTCAGGCGACCGTGCTCGGGCTGGGCGTTGATCCAGGACACCAGGAACACGGTGTGGCCCCGCTGCACCGCGTGCGCGACGAACGAGTTCTCGGGCTGCAGGTCCAGGATGTAGTACTTGTTGATGAAGGGCGGCACCAGCAGCAGCGGTCGCGTGCCTACGGTCGGGGTCGACGGGGCGTATTGAATCAGCTCCATCACGTCGCTGCGCCAGACCACCGCCCCCTGCGACGTACCCACGTTGCGCCCGACCTCGAACGCGGTATCGTCTGTCATCGAGATCTGGCCCTTCGCCAGATCGGAGAGGAAGTTCTCGATGCCGTGCTTGAGGCTCTCGCCCTGCGAGTCCAGCAACAGCTGCTGCGCCTCGGGGTTGGTCGGCAGGAAATTGGCGGGCGACAACGCGTCCACCCACTGCTGAGTGAAGAACCGGATACGGTCGCGCGTCTTGCTGTCGGCTTCGACGGACTCGGCCATCCGCTGCAGGAAGTCCGCGTTCAGCAGGTACATCGCCGCATTCCACGCGAGCGGCGGGTTCCGCGTCCACGCCGGCGAGGCGAACCGCTTGTCGTCCAGGGGCGGTACGCCGGCCTCGGGGTGCAGGAATCCGGTCCACAGGTGCTGCAGACGATTTGCGTAGTCGTTCTGCAAGGACAGCAACCGCGCAGGGTCGATCGTCCACATCGCAAACGCGCTGCCTCCCGCGCCGGCGTCACCCTCAGCAGCGCCAGCTGGCGCGTTCTCAGTGCGGGTCGGGCCGTCGGTCGGGTCGGCCGCAGAGCGTTCGCGGCTCGACGCGTCTTCGCTAGAGCGACCGGGCCCCGTGCCGGATCCGCGCTCCGATGCTGAACCGAAGCGCGCCGCGCCGGTGTTCCCGCCTTCGCGTGACAGCGAACGCGCGGCTCGCGTCGGCGAACGGGGCGCCGTCCGCGTGGACCGGGGTTTCGACGCACCGTCCGGCAGATCTCGTGGTGCCCGCCGTCCCCGGCCCGTGCCCGCCTGCCCGGCGCCCTTCCGCGTGCCGGACGACGCCGGGGTGGGATCGGGTGCCGCGGCGCTGCGGCGGCGAGACTGCCGGGTAGAGACCATGAACTCCCCTGGATTGGCGTACAGCTGGCATGATGATGCGGCGAGCTTTCGCGAACCTTGCATGCGAGCCGAAGGCTTGTCCAACCGCTCCTGGACCCATCGTGTACGTTGTCGCGATCGCCTGGCTGTACGTCGTGCTGCTGATGTCGCTGACCGAGCGCTCGGCCACCGCCGGGGTTGCGACGTTCGTGTTCTACGGCGTGGCGCCGCTTGCGCTGTTCCTCTGGCTGCTGGGCACGCCGCAGCGCCGCCGCCGGAAGCGCTCAGCGCGCCGGGCGCCCGATCCAGATCAGTGAGGCCATCCTCCCGCCGTGTCCGTCGCGACGGTGGGACCAGAAGCGGGTCGAGTCCGCGAATGTGCACAGACCCCCGCCGCGGACGTCGCCGACGTCGAGGCGGCCGAGGCGCTGCCGTGCGAGACGCACCAGGTCCGCATGCCACCTGCCCGGGTGTCGGCCCCGTTCGAACGCGTCGGCCGCTGCAGGATCGATGCCGCAGAACGCGTCGCGTACCTCGCTGCCGACCTCGAACGCCGCCCGTCCGATGGCGGGCCCGAGCCACGCGACGATCCTTCGCGGCGCTTGGGCGCGCGCCCGCATCGCGGCCACCGTGGCCTCGGCCACGCCCGCAGCCAGGCCGCGCCAGCCCGCGTGCGCGATGCCGATGACGCCGCCATCGTCGGTCGCGAGCAGGATCGGCAGGCAGTCGGCGGTCAGCACGGCGAGCACGATGTCGCTGCGCGTCGTGATCGCGGCGTCCGCGCGCGGCGGTAACTCCGGATCGCCGGCATCTGCGTCGTGCACGACCGTGCCGTGGACCTGGTCGAGCCAGCGCACCGGCGCCGGCAGACCGGCGGCGAGACGCCCGCGGTTGGTCGTCACCGCGGCGGGATCGTCGCCCACGTGAGCGCCGAGATTCAGCCCGGTCGGCGCGCCGTCGAGCGCACCGTAGGGGCCTGCGCTCACGCCGCCCGACCGGGTAGTCACCAACGATCCGACCCCGGGCGGCGGCGACCAGTCCGGGTTCAGACCACCGGGCACGCCGGCGGCCACTGGCCCGAGTGCGCCCGGGCTCACGCCTCGGCCGCCTCGGGCACCGGCAGACCCAGCCGGTCCAGCACCGCGGCGAGGTCAGCCGGGACGGCGCTCGCGAACCGAAGCGGCACACCGCTGCGCGGATGCTCGAGACCCAGGCGCCAGGCGTGCAGGGCCTGACGGGAAAATCCGTCGCGCGCACTGCCGCCGTAGGTCAGGTCCCCGACCAGAGGGTGGCCCCGATGGGCAAGGTGCACGCGGATCTGGTGGGTCCGGCCGGTTTCCAGGCGGCACTCGATCAGCGATTCGCCCGCACTCACCGCCAGGCGCTCCACCCGGGTGAGCGCCGGCTTGCCCGTGCCTGCCGCCACCACCGCCATCCGCAGCCGGTCGCGCGGATCCCGGCCGATGGGCGCGTCGACGTCGAAGCGCGGCGGCACCCTGCCCTGCGCGGCAGCAACGTAGCGCCGGGACACTCTGCGTGCCGCCAGCGACGCCACGAGTCGCTCGTGGGCGATCTCGCTGCGCGCCACCATCATCAGACCGCTGGTGTCCTTGTCGAGGCGATGCACGATGCCCGCACGCGGAAGCGCCGCCGAGTCCGGGTACAGGTGCAGCAAGCCGTTCATCAGCGTGCCGCGCCAGTGCCCCGGACCCGGATGGGTCACCAGGCCCGCCGGCTTGTCGAGCACGATCAGGTCGGGGTCTTCGTGCACGATCGCGATCGGCACCGGGTCGGGCGCGAACGACCGGTCCGCATCGCGCGGCAGCGGCCGGACCTCGATCCGCTCGAACCCGCGCAACAGGCGCCGCGGCAGCACCGAGGCGCCATCGACGGTCACCGCGCCGAGCGCGATCCAGCGCTGCAGCCGGGTCCGCGAGACGTCCGCGAGCGCCGAGGCCAGGAAGCGGTCCAGCCGTTGTCCAGCTCCGGGCCGCGCGTCGACCACCGTGGGTTCGCCCGGGCCGAGCGCCGCCGAATCGTCGCCATCGTCCACGGGCAGGCCGACCGGCCCACCGCGTTCGCTATACTCCGAGGCATGTTCGACCATGCGGTGCGTGCGGGAACGAGGCGTTGGGGCGGCGGCGTGCGAGCGACGGCGTTCGCCGCGCTGTGCGCGCTGTTTTCGGGGTGCGGCATCTTCGGCGCAGGCGAGGTGGATCGTACCGCGAAGATGACACCCAACGAAATCCACGCCGAAGCCAAGGACGAGATGGCCTCGGGGCGCTGGGGCGAGGCGGTCAAGCTGCTCGCGAAGCTCGAGTCGCGGTACCCGTTCGGCAGCTGGGCTCAGCAGGCCCAGCTGGACACCGCGTACGCGCACTACAAGGACGGTGACCGGACGCAGGCCCTGATCGCAGTCGAGCGCTTCATCCGGCTGTATCCGACCCATGAGCGGCTCGATTACGCGTTCTACCTGAAGGGCCTGATCAACTTCAACGACGATCAGGGTGTGCTTGCCCGTCTCGGCGGCCAGGACCTGTCCGAGCGCGACCAGCGAGCGGCCCGTGAGGCCTTCGAAGCCTTCCGCCAGGTGATTGTCCGCTGGCCCGAGAGCCGCTACGCAGAGGACTCGCGCGAGCGGATGCAGTACCTGGTGAACGCGATGGCAGGTGGCGAAGTCCACATCGCCCGTTACTACTACAACCGCGGTGCGTTCTTAGCGGCGATCAATCGCGCCCAGGCGGTCGTCCAGCTGTACCAGACGACGCCGGCTGTCGAGGAGGCCCTGTTCATCATGATGAAGGGCTACGAGCGGCTGGGTCTGCAGGAGCAACGGGCCGATGCCGAGCGCGTTCTCAGACGCAACTTTCCCGAGTCCGCGTTGTTCGAGCGCGGCGTCAGTCGGGAGGATCGTGCCTGGTGGCAAGTCTGGCGCTGAGCGCGGCAAGCCTGGGCAGGAACTCGAGCGCTTCCTCCACGCCCTCGACGCGGGCGAACGGTGGTAGACCCCGCATCAGCAGGCGGCCATAGCCGCGCGTGAGCAGCCGCTCGTCCCCGACGACCAGCACGCCCCGGTCGTCCTCGGTCCGGATGAGACGACCCGCCCCCTGCTTCAGCGCCAATGCGGCCGCCGGCAGGTGCAGCGCCGAGAACGGATCGCGACCCGCCCGACGCAGCGCATCGGAGCGCGCCTTGACCACAGGATCGTCGGGCGGGGCGAACGGGAGCTTGTCGATCACGACGAGCGACAGCGCGTCGCCGGCGACGTCCACCCCCTCCCAGAAGCTCGCGCTGCCGACCAGGACCGAGGCTCCCGGTTCGCGGAATCGTGCCAGCAGCGCGGCGCGCGACGCATCACCTTGCACCAGCACGCCGACCCGGTCGTCGCCGGAGGCGGTGAGCGACACGATCCGATCTGCGGCTTCGCGGACCGCACGCAGTGTCGTGCACAGCACGAACGCGCGCCCGCGGTTGGCGAGGATCAGCGGCCAGACCGCATCGACCACGCGGGCCGCGTGCCCGGGCGCCCCCGGCTCGCCCACGCCACGAGGCACCCACAGTGCGGCCTGGCGCGCGAAATCGAACGGACTGTCCCAGCGCTCGCAGCGTGCGTCCTGCAATCCGAGCCCGTCGACGAAGTGACCGAAATCGTCACCGACCGACAGCGTCGCCGAGACGAACACCCACGCACGCGGCGGCCCCGCCCGGTGGCGTTCGAACGGCCCGGCGACCGACAGCGGCGTGCGCCGCAGCGTGACCTGCTGCGCGCCGATTTCCGCCCAGGTGACAGCCGGCGCGTCATCCGCCTCGGCTGCGGCGGGCTCGTCGTCCGCCCCGGCGCCCTCGTGCGGTGCGCCCGAGGGTCGGTCGGCATACGCGGCGGGCTGAAGCGGCGCGGCGAGCGCGTCCCGCCAGTGCACCGCGCGTACCCGAAGCTCCTCGGCACGCAGGCCGCAGCGGTCCAGGTCGGGCGAACGCCCGGCGTTCGCAGCGACGATCGCCGACACCGACAGCAGGTCGGCGACGATGGCGTCCAGCGCCGCGGGCAGCGCGGACAGCCCGCGAAGCTGCGTGAGTGACGCACGTCGCATCGGCGCGCTCCGCGGCACGCCGCGCATCCGTGCTGCCGACGGGTCGAAGGCGAGCCGCAGGCCGCGTACCGAGCGCTCCATCCGGTCCGTGAGCGCGCGCCAGTCGGCGCCGTCGGCGGCCCCGGTCAGGCCGGCACGCACCAGGTCGCGGGCGAGGTCCTGGAGCTGGCGGGTCGACAGCGATTCGCCGAAGAACGCGGTCGCGGTGTCCGGCAACTGGTGGGCTTCGTCGAAGACCACCGCGTCAGCGGTGGGCAGCAGCTCGGCGACCGACTCGTCACGCAGGGCGAGGTCGGCGCAGAAGAGGTGATGGTTGACCACGACGACGTCGGCCTGCATCGCGCGTCGACGGGCTTCGAACACGAAGCAGCCCCGATGCTCTGGGCACTCCTGCCCCAGGCAGTTCTCCCGCGTCGAGGTCGCCCACGCCCACGCCGGATCGTCCTCGGCGAGCTCCGGGCAGGCGGCCCGGTCGCCCGTCTCGCTCGTGGCGGCGAACGCGCGGATCCGCCGCAGCCGCACCGGAATGGCAGGATCCGGGAACCGTCCGTCGGCGACGTTGCGCTCCAGGTGATGGCGGCACACGTAGTTGGCGCGACCCTTGAGCAGCGCAGTGCTCACCGCCGATCCGAGGGCACGGCGAACGGCCGGCAGATCGCGATCGTGGAGCTGATCCTGCAGATGCCGGGTACCGGTCGAGATCAGCGCCTTGCCGCCAGCCTGCAGCAGCGGCACCAGGTACGCGAAGGTCTTGCCGGTTCCGGTGCCGGCCTCGGCGACCAGGCTGCTGCGCTCTGCGATCGCCCGGGCGATGCTCGCTGCCAGCGCCTGCTGGCCCGGTCTCGGGCGGAAGCCTGAGATTGCGCTCGCCAGCGCACCGCCGTCTGCGAGCGCATCTCGAGCGGCGTCTGCGGCGCGCTCGACCTCGCCGGCGCCCCCCCCCTGGGGCGCGCTCACGGGCCCGGCCGCGGGCATCGCGAAGTCGGCCGGACCGAATCGAACACCCTACCCGTCCTCAGGCGGGTACGTCAGGCGTCAACTGCATCTGCAGCAGGACGATCGCGTCCTTGATCTGGAGCTTGCGCTTCTTCAGGCGCCGGATCTGAAGCTCATCGAGCAGTGGCGCGGCAGCGATCGCCTCGATGGTCCGATCAAGGCTCCGGTGCTCGTTTTGCAGCTCCGCGATTCGCCGCTTCAAGGACTCTGCATCTCGCATGGACGGGCGTTCGATCATGCCGCTGGGTGGCGCACGCGCCCGAGTGCGGGCGCCGGAATGATAAGCCGCACACCGGATACCCCACAAATCGCGCCGACCGGAGCGGGCCGCGATACAGACCGGCGACGCAAGCGGACGGCCGGGAGGCGCCATGGCGTGCCGCGAGTCTCTGCCGACCGCGGCTACCGGGCAACTGACCCACGGCCGAGACCGTACGGCCGATCCCGCTTGCGGCCGACGACCGGTCCTGGCCGGTGTCCGGCGAGCATCGCTCGCGCGGCTGCAGCCCGCACGACGCGGTGGAGTCGGACACACGCTGGCCAGGCGCGTCCGGTGCGCGAACGGTCACCGGGACGTCGGCAGTGCGTCCGTCGGAACCGTCGGCGCAGGGGGCGCGGGCGCAGCGTCGGGAGTGCTCGGCGTGCTCGGCGCCGGCCGCGATCCTGGACGCCGTGACGCCGGTGGGTTCTCGGCGAGCCGACGCTCGCGTTCGGCCCGTCGATCCGCTTCGGCGCGGCGGCGATCCCGGCGCATGGCCTGCTCCGCGTCGTTGGCCTCCCGCGCACGCAAGCGCTCGCGCTGGGCGTCGAGTTCGCGCTGGCGCTGCGCGGCGCGCGTCTCATCCTGGGTTGCCCGCGATCGCGCATCGTCGCGCCGCGAGGTGACCGCCGCCTCGCGGCGCGCGCGCTCGGCACGGTTGGCGTCCGCCTCGCGGGCGAGCCCAGGCGCGTCGCGCTCGCGCGCGCGGGCCTCGGCTTCGGCCGCCGCCTCGCGGGCCTCGCGGGCCTGGCGGTTCGCGGCGCGCTGCGCGGCCTCGGTCTCGGCCTGCGCGAGCCGTGCCGCCTCCTCGCCTGCGATCCGCGAGTTCAGGGTTCGGGCCTCGTGTTCGCGCAGCGCCTGATTGGCGGCGACCCGAACGCGGTCCAGACGCGACTCGACGCGACGTTCACGGGCGTCCACGTCGGCCAGGCACGCGTTGACGAAGAACCGGCGGTAGCACTCGATCCGCTCGCGCAGCAACGCATCGAGCAGCTCGGGCCGCCGCTCGCCGATCTCGCGCAGCGCGGCACGGGCCGCCTCGGGCAGCATCGGCACGGATGGGTCGATGCCGGGCAGCACGTCGTCCGGCTCGATCCGCGGCGGGCCCGCGGGTCGGGGCGGGTCCGGAACGACGATCGTCTCGGCAGCGCGTGGCGCCGGCTGCACCAGGAGCGTCGCGAGCACCAGCACGCCCGCACGGATCACCGTCCCGACGCAATTCATCGCGCGCCCGACCCCATGCCCGGCAGCGGCGTGCCGGTTCCCGGGGGTGCAGCCATGCTCGGGAAGTCGAGGCCGGCTGGATTGCGGTCGTGTAGCGGGGACTCGATCTGGCCGTGCCGATCGCCATAGCGTCGCCGGTACCACACCCGAAGGGCGGTATCGACGATCGACCGCATGCCGCGCATCTCGCGATCGCCGATCAGCACGCCATGCACCCGCGGGCCGACTTCGCGCCTCGCCGACTCGAGCGCGGCCAGCGTCGCCGCCGTCGGTCCAAGCTCGCCGTCCGAGGCGATCAGCAGATCGGCCTCGCGCCGGCGCGCGTCCTGCGCCCGCGGCATCGAACGATCGATCGGCTCCATCAGATCGGTGCCGCCGTGCAAGCCGCCCGCGACGAAACGGGCCAGCGCGGACACACCGTCGAGGTCCCCTGCGAGTTCGCTCGCCGACACCAGGCCGGCGCCGCTGAACGCGACCACGTGGCAGCGTCTGCGCTCACGGACCGCGGTACGCAGCGCCCCGACCACGATCGCCTTGGCGACGCGCTCGGGTCCGCCCGCCATCGAGGCCGGGATGTCGACGCACACGACGACCGGGCCTGCCTGCGCCCGCGTACGCCGCTTCGGCCGGTTCCCGGAGCGCCGGACCGGCGCAGGCCAGCCGCTCGGCGAACGGATCCGCGGACACCGGCGAGACCGTGCAGCGGAACAGGAACCGGTCGAGGAAGGCCAGCAGCGCGGCGTCGGTCGGAAGCTCGTTGATGGCCGCCACCAGCGCCCCCCGCGGAACCGCGATGCGTCGTGGACCCGGGTCCAGCGCGCGCTCGTTCAGCAGCGTCAGCCGCGCGTTCAGGATCGACGCCTCGGCCTTGAACGTCAGGGGGGGATGCGCGATGAGGTGCGTCCAATCGGGCGGGCTCCGCTCCGATTGTGGCACAGCATGGAATGCGCTCAGGTGAGCGTGTCGGCCACGCTCCGGCGCGGCGCCTCGAGGTACTCGCGCGACTGCATCTCGACCAGGCGGCTCACGGTGCGCTGAAACTCGTGCGCCATCGCACCCGACACGTACAGCGCCTCGGGCTCGCATTCGGCCGAGATCAGCAGCTTGACCCGCTGGTCGTAGAACACGTCGACCAGCCAGGTGAAGCGCCGGGCCTCCGAGGACATCGCCGCGGTGAGCCGAGGCACGCCCGACAGCACGACCGTGTGGAACCGGGTCGCGATCTCCAGGTAGTCGAGCTGCGAGCGCGGCCCGCCGCACAGCGTCGCGAAGTCGAACCAGACCACGCCCCCGGCGCGCCGTTTCGCGACCAGGTCGCGGTGCTCGACCTGCAGCCTAGGATCCTGGTCGGCGGTCTCGGCCACCCGGGCGAACGCCGCCGCCAGCTGCGCGTCGGCGTCCGCGCCGGCGGGCACGATGTAGGCCGACACGGTCGACATCGTGAGTCGCCGGTAATCGACGCCGCCGTCCACCGAGACCACGTCGAGATGCGTCTTCAGCAGCTCGATCGCGGGCAGGATCCGATCGCGGTGCAGCCCGTCCGGGTACAGGTCGTCCGGGCGGTAGTTCGACGTGATGACGAACGCCACACCGTGCTCGAACAAGCCGTGCAGCAGCCGCTCGAGGATCATCGCGTCGGCGATGTCCGAGACGTGGAACTCGTCGAAGCAGATCAGCCGGTGGCGCTTGGCGATCCGCCGGGCCACCTCGTCCAGCGGGTCGGCGGTCTGGCGCAATTCGCGCAGCTCCCGGTGCACGCCCCGCATGAACTCGTGGAAGTGCACCCGGGTCTTGCGCACCAGCGGAACGCACTCGTAGTAGACGTCCATCAGGAAACTCTTGCCCCGACCCACGCCCCCCCACATCCAGACCCCGCGCGGCACCGCGGGGCGGGACAGCAGCTTGCGCAGGCGGCCCGAGCGGCGGCGCTTGTACTCGACCCACTCGTCGACCATCCGCTGCAGCCGCTCGACGGCGGCGCGCTGCGCGGGATCCTCGCGGTACCCGCGCTGCCGCAGCTGGTGCTCGTAGCGTTCGAGGAGGTTCATCGAGGCGGCCCGGGCCGCGCACGCCGGCGCGAGCCGGCGGGGCTCACAGGTTCAGCGCACGCTTGTCGACCGCGAGCGCGGCCTCCCGCACCACTTCGGACAGCGACGGGTGCGGATGGCACACCCGCGCGATGTCCTCGCTCGAGGCCTTGAACTCCATCGCGACCGCGGCCTCGGCGATCAGGTCGGACGCTCCCTGCGCGACGATGTGCACGCCCAGCACCTCGTCGGTGGCCGCGTCGGCCAGGATCTTGACGAAGCCGTCGGTCGCATTCATGCCCAGTGCCCGGCCGTTGGCCATGAACGGGAACTGGCCGGACCGGTAGGCCCGACCCTCGGCCTTGAGCTGCTGCTCGGTCCGACCCACCCAGGCGATCTCGGGTGCGGTGTAGATCACCCAGGGGATCGTGTCGTAGTCGATGTGGGGCTTCTGGCCGGCGATCAGCTCAGCGACCATCACGCCCTCGTCCTCGCCCTTGTGCGCGAGCATGGGTCCCCGGACCACGTCGCCGATCGCGTACACGTTGGCGACCTGCGTGCGGCACTGCCCGTCGACCGGGATGAAGCCGCGGGCGTCGGTCGCCAGCCCCACCGCCGCGAGGTTCAGCCCGTCGGTGTTCGGCACCCGGCCCACGGACACGATCAGGCGGTCCACCTCGAGCGTCTGCGCCGCGCCCTGCGCATCGGTCCAGGCGATCGACACGCCGGCGCTCGAGCGCGTGATCGCGCCGAGCGTGGCGCCGAGGTGGATCTTCAGACCCTGGCGGGTGAACACCTTCCAGGCCTCGCGCGACACCGCATCGTCGCACGCCGGAAGGAACGCGGGCAGCGCCTCGAGCACGGTCACGTCCGACCCGAGCCGACGCCACACCGAGCCCAGCTCCAGGCCGATCACGCCCGCCCCGATCACGCCCAGCCGCGCGGGTACCTCGGCCAGCGACAGGGCGCCGACGTTGTCGCAGATCCGGTCGTTGTCGACCGCGACGCCGGGCAGGTGGCGGGCGCTCGAGCCGGTCGCGACGATCACGTGCGCGGCTTCGATCGGCTGGACGCCGTCGGCGAGGGCCACCTCCAGACGATGCACGCCCCCGTCGGTGCCGGTGAACCGCGCTGCGCCCTTCAGCCACGCGATCTTGTTCTTGCGAAACAGGAACGCGATGCCCTGGGTCATCTTGCTGACGATCGAGTCCTTGCGGGCGAGCATCTTCGCCAGGTCGAGCCGAGCGCCGGCGACCTCGATCCCGTGCTCGCCCAGGTGGTGCAGCGCCTCCTCGTACTTCTCGCTGGAGGCCAACAGCGCCTTCGAGGGGATGCAGCCGACGTTCAGGCAGGTGCCGCCGAGCGCGAACGCGCCATCCGGGCGGGTCCACTTCTCGGCACAGGCCACCTTCATGCCGAGTTGCGCCGCACGGATCGCCGCGATGTAGCCGGCCGGACCGGCGCCGATCACGACGACGTCGTAGCGTTCGATCGTCATCGCTTCGGCCTCACAGGTCCAGCAGCAGGCGCGCCGGATCCTCGAGCGCCTCCTTGATCGACACCAGGAACAGCACCGCCTCGCGGCCGTCGATGATCCGGTGGTCGTAGGACAGCGCCAGGTAGTTGATCGGCCGGATCACCACCTGGCCGTTCTCCACCACCGGTCGGTCCTTGGTCGCGTGCACGCCCAGGATCGCCGACTGCGGCGGGTTGATGATCGGCGTCGACAGCATCGATCCGAACACGCCGCCGTTGGAGATCGAGAACGTGCCGCCGGACAGCTCCTCCAGCCCGAGCTTGCCGTCCTGGGCCTTGCGCCCGTACTCGGCGATCTGCTTCTCGATCTGCGCGAAGGTCATCTGATCGGCGTTGCGGACCACCGGTACCACCAGCCCCCTCGGCGAGCCGACCGCCACGCCGATGTCGAAGAACCCGTGGTAGACGATGTCGGTCCCGTCGATCGAGGCGTTGACCACCGGGTACTTCTTCAGCGCGTGGACCGATGCCTTCACGAAGAAGCTCATGAAGCCCAGGCGCGCACCGTGCTCCTTCTCGAAGCGCTCCTGGTACTTCTTGCGCAGGTCCATGACCGGCTGCATGTTCACTTCGTTGAAGGTGGTGAGGATCGCGTTGGTCGCCTGCGACTGGAGCAGCCGCTCGGCGACGCGCTGGCGCAGCCGCGACATCGCGACGCGCTGCTCCGGACGCCCTTCGATCACCTTGTTCGGGTCGATCGGCGCCGGCACGGCCGGCAGGCTCGCGGGCGGCGCGCCGCCCGGAATCGGCGCGGTCGCAGCGACCGCAGGGGCGGCGGGCGCGGCGGCTCGTCCGGCGGTCGCGGCAAGCACGTCGCCCTTGGTGACCCGCCCGTCACGTCCGGTGCCGGCGACGTCGGTCGCCGCCAACCCGGCCTCGGCGAGCAGCTTCGCCGCGGCGGGCATCGCGACCATCGCCTTCGATCCGCCGGCGGTCGCCTCAGCAGGTGCGGGTGCCGGCGCGGCTGCGACGGACGGAGCCGGGGTGCCCGCCGGCGCAGCAGCGGCCTCGGTGTCGATGATCGCGATCACCTCGCCGGAGACCACGGTGCCGCCGTCACCCTTGATCACCCGGGCGAGCACGCCGGCCTCGGGCGCGGGCAGCTCGAGCACCACCTTGTCGGTCTCGATGTCGATCAGGTTCTGGTCCCGCTCGACCGCCTCGCCCGGCCGCTTGTGCCACTGCAGCAGCGTGGCTTCGGCCACGGACTCGGACAGCTGCGGCACCTTGACTTCGATGAGCGCCATGATCAGGAGGCCTTACGGGTCTTGGGCTTGGGAGCGTCGCCCAGCGCAGCCGACAACAGCTCCTTCTGCTGGGCGTAATGCTTGTCGTAGTAGCCGACGGCGGGCGACGCGGACGCGGGCCGACCGGCATACACGAGCCGCTGGCCGTCCTTGAGCGCATCCTGGATGTGGTGCTGCACGAAGAACCACGCCCCCTGGTTCTGGGGCTCGTCCTGGCACCAGACCACCTGGGTGGCCGCCGGGAACCTGCGCAGTTCCGCCTCGAGCGCCTTGTGCGGGAACGGGTAGAGCTGCTCGATACGCAGCAGCGCCGCGTCCGCGAGCTCGCGCTCGCGCCGCGCCGTGACCAGATCGAAGTAGACCTTGCCGGTGCACAGCACGACCTTGCGCACCGCCTTCGGATCGATCGAATCCGACGTCTCGCCCAGCACGGTGTGGAATGCGCCGCGAGCCAGGTCGGCGAGCGGCGACACCGCCTCCTTGTTCCGCAGCAGCGACTTGGGCGTCATGATCACCAGCGGCTTGCGGAACATGCGGATCAGCTGGCGCCGCAGCAGGTGGAAGATCTGAGCGGGTGTGGTGGGCTGGCAGACCTGCATGTTGTGTTCCGCGCACGACTGCAGGAAGCGCTCCAGCCGAGCCGACGAGTGCTCCGGACCCTGCCCTTCGTAGCCATGCGGGAGCATCATCGTCAGACCGCAGGCGCGACCCCATTTGGTCTCGCCGGACGAGATGAACTGGTCGATCACCACCTGGGCGCCGTTGACGAAGTCGCCGAACTGGGCCTCCCAGATCACCAGCGCGTTGGGCTCCGCGGTCGCGTAGCCGTACTCGAAACCGAGAACAGCCTCCTCGGACAGCACCGAGTCGATGACGGTGAAGCGGCCCTGGTTCTCGCCGACGTGCTCCAGCGGAATGTACACGCCCGAATCCCAGCGCTCGCGGTTCTGATCGTGCAGCACCGCATGCCGGTGGGTGAAGGTACCCCGCCCGGAGTCCTGCCCGGACAGCCGCACGTTGTAGCCCGAGGCGAGCAGCGTCGCGAACGCCATGTGCTCGCCCATGCCCCAGTCGAGCGTCAGATCGCCGTGACCCATCGCACGTCGGTCCGCAACCACCTTCTCGACCAGCGGGTGCAGCTTGAAGTCGGCGGGAATCGAGGTGATCCGCTCGGCGATCCGCCGCAGTTCGGCCAGCGGCACCGCGGTATCCGCGGCGTCGGTCCACTTGCGGTTGAGGAACGGCAGCCAGTCGACCGCAAACTTGTTCTTGAAGTTCGAGATCACCGGGTCCGAGGTGTGCCGACCGGCATCCATCGCAGCGCGGAAGCCCCGGACCATGCCGTCGGCCTCGCCCGCGGCCACGATGCCCGCCGCCTCCAGCTTGTCCCCGTACAGCTTGCGGGTGCCCGGATGCTGGCCGATCTTCTTGTACATCAGCGGCTGCGTGAGCGCCGGGGTGTCCTGTTCGTTGTGCCCGAGCTTGCGGAAGCAGACGATGTCGACCACCACGTCCTTGCGGAACTGACGCCGGAAGTCCATCGCGAGCCGGGTGGCGAACACCACGGCCTCGGGATCGTCGCCGTTCACGTGGAAGACCGGCGCCTCGATCATCTTGACGACGTCGGTGCAGTAGAGCGTCGAACGCGAATCGCGCGGATCGGAGGTGGTGAAACCGATCTGGTTGTTGATCACCAGGTGGACCGTGCCGCCGGTGCCGTAGCCCCGGGTCTGCGCGAGGTTCAGCGTCTCCATCACGACGCCCTGCCCCGCGAAGGCTGCATCGCCGTGGACCAGCACCGACAGCACCTGGCTGCCGTCGTCGTCGCCGCGGCGGTCCTGGCGGGCGCGCGTCGAGCCCTCGACCACCGGATTGACGATCTCCAGGTGCGACGGGTTGAACGCGAGCGACAGGTGCACCGGCCCGCCGGGCGTGGTGACGTCGCTGGAGAACCCCTGGTGGTACTTGACGTCGCCGGACGGCAGGTCGTCGGCGTGCTGGCCCTCGAACTCCGCGAACAGCTCCTTCGGATTCTTGCCGAGGGTGTTCACCAGCACGTTCAGCCGGCCGCGGTGCGCCATCCCGATCACGAACTCCTGGATCCCCTGCTCGCCGCCGTGCTGGACGATCTCGTCCATCGCGGCGATGAAGCTCTCGCCGCCCTCGAGCGAGAACCGCTTCTGCCCGACGTACCGCGTGTGAAGATATTTCTCGAGGCCTTCGGCCGCGGTCAGGCGATCGAGGATCCGGCGGCGCTTGTCCCGGGAGAAGTCCGGGCGTGCCCGCGTGCTCTCGAGACGCTCCTGGATCCAGCGCTTCTGCGCCGGATCGGTGATGTACATGAACTCGGCGCCGATCGTGCCGCAGTAGGTCTCGCGCAGCGCCCGGACGATGTCGCGAAGCGTCGCGCTGTCGAAGCCGAAGAACGTGTTGGCCGCGGAATAGATGTTCGCGTGATCGCCGTCGGTGAAGTCGTAGAAGGCGGTCTCGAGCTCCGGGATCGGCGGACGCTCCTGCCGCTTGAGCGGGTCGAGGTCGGCCCATCGGCAGCCAAGGAAACGGTACGCGGCAACCAGCTGCTGGACGAAGACCTGCTTGCGGGCGGTCGCCGCATCTCCGCCCATCACCCTGGGCTGGAGCGTGCCGGCCTTCGCCCGCTCGGCGAATGACCGGACGATCGGTGCGTGCGCAACGTCCCGCGTCTGCGGGTTGCCGTCCGAGGCCGGCACCATCTGCATGGTGTCGAAGTAGGCCCGCCACTGCTCGGGGACCGACCCGGGGTTGTTCAGGTAGCTCTCGTAGAGCTCCTCGACGTACGGCGCATTGCCGCCGAACAGGTACGAGTTGGCCTGGAACGCCTTCATCATCGCGAATCACCTCTCAAAGCGAGTTTCTCGCCGAAAGTGCGGGAAGCACCGTCCGGGACGGTCTCCCCACCCGCTCGCCGGCTCCAACCGATTCGCGGGCCCCGACGTCGCCGCGAACCGAGAGGATCGTGACATGACCAGGCGGCGGGATGGTAGCACGCACGGATCGCGCCGAGACCTGCGACCGGCCGGGGGCATCGTCCGCCGATCGGCCGTGCGTCCACCGCGGCGGCAGCGCCCGGAGCCGTAGCGGGCGCACTCCGCCCGCCGGCTCGCGGCGGGCGGAAGCCGGATCAGCGCTGATCGATCGGTTTGACCTCGCGGCGCGTGGCGCCGACGAACAGCTGGCGGGGACGACCGATCTTCTGCTCGGGGTCGGAGATCATCTCGTTCCACTGGGCGATCCAGCCGACCGTTCGCGCGAGCGCGAAGATGCAGGTGAACATCGAGGTCGGGATGCCGAGCGCCTTCTGCACGATCCCGGAGTAGAAGTCGACGTTCGGATACAGCTTGCGCGAAACGAAGTAGTCGTCCTCGAGCGCGATCTGCTCGAGCTTCATCGACAGGGCGAAGAGGGGGTCGTTCTGCAGCCCGAGTTCGCCGAGCACCTCGTAGCAGGTCTCGCGCATGAGCTTGGCGCGCGGGTCGTAGTTCTTGTAGACCCGGTGCCCGAACCCCATCAGCTTGACGTTCGAGTTCTTGTCCTTGACCTTGCTGATGAACTCGCCGATCTTCGCGACACCGCCCTGGGCCTGGATGGCGTCGAGCATCTCGAGGCAGGCCTCGTTCGCGCCGCCGTGCGCGGGCCCCCAGAGCGTCGCGATGCCGGCCGCGATGCACGCGAACGGGTTCGCCCCCGACGAGCCGGCGAGCCGGACCGTCGAGGTCGATGCGTTCTGCTCGTGATCGGCGTGCAGGATCAGGATGCGGTCGAGCGCGCGCACGAGGACGTCGTTGACCTCGTAGTCCTCGCACGGCGTGCCGAACATCATCCGCATGAAGTTCGCCGAGTACGACAGCTTGTTCAGCGGGTACATGAACGGCTGGCCGTTCGAGTACTTGAAGGCCATCGCCACGAGCGTCGGCATCTTGGCGATCAGCCGGATCGCCGAGATGCGCCGGTGCTCGGGGTCGTTGATGTCGAGCGAGTCGTGGTAGAAGGCCGACAGCGCACCCACGCAGCCGACCAGGATCGCCATCGGATGGGCGTCGCGGCGGAACCCCTGGAAGAACCGCGTCATCTGCTCGTGAACCATCGTGTGCCGCGTCACACGGAACTCGAAGTCCTTGTGCTGGGCACGGTTGGGCAGATCCCCGTAGAGCAGCAGGTAGCAGGTCTCCAGGTAGCCGCACTGCGTCGCCAGCTGTTCGATCGGGTAGCCGCGGTAGAGCAGTTCGCCCTTGTCGCCGTCGATGTAGGTGATCTTCGAGTCGCAGGCAGCGGTCGACATGAACCCCGGGTCGAACGTGAACCGGCCGGTCTGCGCGTACAGCTTGCGGATGTCGATCACCTCGGGACCGACGGTCCCCTCGTAGATCGGGAACTCGATCGACGGCGTGCCGTCGGAGAAGGTCAGCGTGGCTTTCTTCGTCGGATTCATCGGGCGCCCCGTGGGTTCTGTCGGAGGGAGTCGGTTGAAGGAGGGGGTGCGTCGCCGTGACCGCGGCTGATGCTCGGTCAGGCCGACCGCAGCAGGGTCAGCGCGCGCCGCACGTCGGGGACCGCGAGTTCCCCGTCGGGCTCGCGGCGGGCCAGGATCAGATCGAGCAGATCATTGTCGGTCAGATCCAGCAGCCGATCCAGCCCGAGCACCTCGCCGTCGGTCAGCCGATGCTCGTGGGCGTCGAGGAACCGGGTGAGCACCAGATCGTTCTCGAGCAGCCCGCGGCGCGCACGCCAGCGCAGACGACGGCGTCGGACCGGATCGTCCTGATGCCACGAGGTGGCGACGGCGGCGTCGCGGGGCACGGAAGACATCGCCGCCGCCGGGGGGTCAGACCGCCCGGCGGACCATCAGGTCCTTGATCTTTCCGATCGCCAGCGTCGGATTCAGACCTTTCGGGCAGACATCCACGCAGTTCATGATCGTGTGACACCGGAACAGCCGGTACGGATCCTCCAGATCGTCCAGCCGTGCGCTGGTCGCCTGATCCCTGCTGTCGGCGATGAACCGGTACGCCTGGAGCAGTCCCGCGGGCCCGACGAACTTGTCGGGATTCCACCAGAACGACGGGCACGAAGTCGAGCAACAGGCGCACAGGATGCACTCGTACAGGCCGTCGAGTTCGTTGCGCTCCTCGGGCGTCTGCAGTCGCTCCTTCTCGGGCGGCGGCGTGTCGTTGATCAGGTAGGGCTTGATCGAATGGTATTGCTTGAAGAACTGCGTCATGTCCACGATCAGGTCGCGGATCACCGGCAGCCCGGGCAGCGGCTTGAGAACGATCGGCTCCTTCAGGTCGCGCAGGTTCGTGATGCAGGCCAGCCCGTTCTTGCCGTTGATGTTCATCGCGTCCGAGCCGCACACGCCCTCGCGGCATGAGCGCCGGAAGGCGACCGAGTCGTCGGCGGACTGCTTGATGCGCATCAGCGCGTCCAGCAGCATCTTGTCGGTGGACTGCAGCTCCACCGACAGCGCCTTCATGTACGGCTTCGCGTCCTTGTCCGGGTCGTAGCGGTAGATCGAGAACCGGACGGTCCGGGTGCCGGTGGCCCGGTCGGCGACGGGCTCGGTCACGACTGCGTTCATCGACGGCTGCTCCTGCTCAGAACGTGCGGGCTTTCGGCTCAAAGGTCTCGACCGTCAGCGGCTTCATGTTGACCGGCTTGTAGTCGAGCCGATTACCCTCGCTGTAGTACAGCGTGTGGCGAATCCAGTGGGCGTCGTCCCGGTTCGGGAAGTCGCGGTGGGCATGCGCGCCGCGGCTCTCCTTTCGGGCTTCCGCCGACACGATCGTGGCCTTGGCGGTCTCGACCAGGTTGTCCAGCTCGAGGGCCTCGACGCGGGCGGTGTTGAAGACCTTGGACTTGTCGTTCACGTGCACCGACTGCGCGCGCTCGGCCAGTTCCATGATCCGCGCCACGCCCTGGGACAGCAGCTCGGATGTCCGGAACACGCCGCAGTGGGCCTGCATCGTCCGCCGGATCTCGTTGGCGACCTCCTGGGTGTTCTCACCCGAGGTCGAGCCGTCCAGGCGGGCCAGCCGCCCGAGCGTCGCGTCGCCGCTGGTCGCAGGCAGCGCGCGATGGCCCCGGTCGCGCAGCCGGGACTCGACGATGTGGTTGCCCGCCGCACGGCCGAACACGACCAGGTCGAGCAGCGAATTCGTGCCCAGGCGGTTGGCGCCGTGCACGGACACGCAGGCGCACTCGCCGATCGCGTACAACCCGTCGACCACCGCGTTCGGGTCACCGCCCCGGGGCGCGACCACCTGGCCGTGGTAGTTGGTCGGGATGCCTCCCATCTGGTAGTGGATCGTCGGCACGACCGGGATCGGATCCTTGATCGGGTCGACGTTGGCGAACTTGATCGCGATCTCGCGGATCGACGGCAGCTTCTTCATGATCTTCTCGGCACCGAGATGATCCAGCTTCAGCAGCACGTAGTCCGCATCGGGGCCGCAGCCCCGCCCCTCCTTGATCTCCTGGTCCATCGAGCGCGACACGAAGTCCCGCGGGGCCAGATCCTTGAGCGTCGGCGCATAGCGCTCCATGAAGCGCTCGCCGTCCTTGTTCAGCAGGATGCCGCCCTCGCCGCGCACGCCCTCGGTGATCAGCACCCCCGCGCCGGCCACGCCGGTCGGGTGGAACTGCCAGAACTCCATGTCCTCGAGCGGGATGCCCGCCCGCGCGGCCATGCCCATCCCGTCGCCGGTATTGATGAACGCATTCGTGGACGCCGCCCAGATCCGGCCGGCGCCGCCGGTGGCGAGCACGGTGACCTTGGCCTCCAGGACCATCACCTCGCCGGTCTCCATCTCGAGCGCGACCACGCCGACGACCGCTCCCTCGGCATCGCGCACGAGGTCCAGCGCCATCCACTCGACGAAGAACTGGGTGCGGGCACGCACGTTGCGCTGATAGAGCGTGTGGAGCAGCGCGTGCCCGGTGCGGTCCGCGGCGGCACAGGCGCGCTGCACCGGCTTTTCGCCGAAGTTCGCGGTGTGCCCGCCGAACGGCCGCTGGTAGATCGTGCCGTCCGCGTTGCGGTCGAACGGCATCCCGAAGTGCTCGAGCTCGTAGACCACCTGCGGCGCCATCCGGCACATGTACTCGATCGCGTCCTGGTCACCGAGGTAGTCGGAGCCCTTGACCGTGTCGAACATGTGCCAGTACCAGTTGTCCTCGCTCATGTTCCCGAGCGACGCGCCGATGCCGCCCTGAGCGGCCACCGTGTGCGAGCGGGTCGGAAACACCTTGGACAGCACCGCCACGGTGTAGCCCGCCTCGGCGAGTTGCAGCGAGCAGCGCATGCCGGCTCCGCCGGCACCGACGATCACCGCGTCGAAACGCCGGCGCGGCAGCGAATTCGCGAGCTGATTGAGGACTTCGGCCAACTCAGACCCTCCACAAGATGATGACCGCCCACAGGGCATACCCTGCCAGCGCGACCACCGTCAGTACCTGCAGCAGCAGACGGACGCCGGTGGGCTTCACGTAGTCCATGTAGATGTCACGCACGCCCACCCAGGTGTGGTAGGCGAGCGCGAGCACCGCCAGCAGCGTCGCCACCTTCATCCAGGTGCGCGCGAACAGACCCGCCCACGTGCCGTAGTTCAGTTCGGGCAGGGTCAGCACCGACCCGAGCAGCAGCAGCACGTACGCCAGCACGATGACCGCGGAGATCCGCTGCGCCAGCCAGTCGCGCAGCCCGTAGTGCGCGCCGACGACGATTCGACGGGTGGTCATGTCAGAACGCTCCGAACAGCTTCAGCCCGAGCACCACGGTCGCGGCCAGCGACAGCGCGAGCACCGCGATCGCGGACTTGCGGGCGGCGTCCTTCTCGATACCCACGTGACGGTCGAGCAGCAGATAGCGCGTTCCCGCGATCGCGTGGTGCAGCAACGCCCAGATCAGCATCAGCAGCACGAGCTTGCCCCAGACGCTGCCCACGAACGCACGGTAGCGCTCGAAGCTGAGCTCGGAACTGATGCTGGTGGACAGCAGGTACAGCGCGATCGGCAGTCCGACGAGGAACAGCATCGCGCCGCTGATCCGGTGGAGGATCGAAACGATCCCGGCCGGGGGCAAGCGATAGCTGAGGATCTGGGGGACGTCGATGTTCCGGAACTGCGGTCGCGCCTTCTTGGCGGCGAGATCGGCCATGGATGCCTCGGAGGAGTGCCAGGACTGCGTCGGTGCGGGAGCGCGTTCGGGTCGGTCGGCGCCTCAAGACGCCGACGGCTGCCCTGCCCGGACCGCCCGGGCAAAACCTCCTCATTCTGACGCAATTCTCGCGCCGCACCAATCCTCAGGCGAGCTCGTTGAAATAGTGATGCCCGCGCGTCACGTACCAGCCGCGGCGCACCTCGACCGGCCGGTCGCCGTAGGTGCAGGACACCCGCTCGACCAGCAGCAGGGGTTCACCGGCGGGTACGCCGAGCAGCGCCGCCTCGGCCGGACCGGCCGCGACCGCCCGAACGCGCTCGCTCGCCCGGATCATCCGGGTGCCGAACTCGGCCTCCAGCAGACCGTACAGCGGCCCGTTGTACGCGTTCAGCCGCTCGGCACTCAGACCGCGGAAGATCGCCCCCGGCAGCCAGATCTCGTCGAGAACCTTCGGCTCGCCGGAGAAGTCCAGCAGCCGGCGGATCATCACCACGGTCTCGCCCTGCCTGAGCTCCAGCGCGCGGGCGATGTCCGCCGGCGCGCGCAGTCGGCGACACTCGATGAAGCGGCTGGTGGGCTGCACGGGTTCGCCCTCGTCGGGCCGCAGGCGCAGGAAGCGGTACTGCGCACGCGCCTCCTGGTGGCTCGCCACGAACGTGCCGCGCCCCTGGCGGCGCACAAGCAGGTGCTCGGCGGCGAGCGCGTCGACCGCCTTGCGCACCGTACCCTGGCTCACGCCGAACCTCGCGGCGAGCTCGAATTCGCTCGGGATCACGTCGCCCGGACGCCACTCGCCAGCCTGGAGCGCACCGACGATGCGGTCGCGGATCTGCCGGTACAAGGGGCTGAACGTGACCGTGGACATGCCGAGATCGAACCACGCAAGCGGCAGGATTGTCTAGTGTCTGTTGTCTTATATCAGATATAGCAGTGGGTTGACATCGCCAGAGACCGCCTTCTACAATCAGGGCAACCCTCCGACCCCCTTCCTTCCCCCCGAGGTCCAGCATGACCCTTCCCGCCAAGCGCGTTGCGGTGACCGGTGCCGCCGGCCAGATCGGCTACTCGCTGCTGTTCAGGATCGCCAACGGCGACATGCTCGGCAAGGACCAGCCGGTGGTGCTGCAGCTGCTCGAGATCCCCGACGAGAAGGCGCAGAAGGCGCTGAAGGGCGTGATGATGGAGTTGGACGACTGCGCGTTTCCGCTGCTCGCCGGGATGAGTGCGCACGCCGACCCCGCCGGAGCCTTCCGGGACGCGGACTACGCGCTGCTGGTCGGCGCCCGCCCGCGGGGTCCGGGGATGGAGCGCAAGGACCTGCTCGCCGCCAACGCCCAGATCTTCACCGCGCAGGGCAAGGCGCTGGATGCCGTGGCGAGCCGCTCGGTCAGGGTGCTCGTCGTGGGCAACCCGGCCAACACGAACGCGTACATCGCGATGAAGTCGGCACCGAGCCTGCCCAAGCGCTCCTTCACTGCCATGCTCAGGCTCGACCACAACCGCGCGCTGTCACAGATCGCCGCGCGCACCGGCAAACCGGTTTCCGCGATCGAACGGCTGTGCGTGTGGGGCAACCACTCGCCCACCATGTACGCCGACTACCGGTTCGCGACCATCGGCGGCGCCTCGGTCAAGGCGATGATCGGCGATGAGGCCTGGAACCGCGACACCTTCCTGCCGACGGTCGGCAAGCGCGGCGCCGCGATCATCGATGCCCGCGGGCTGTCGTCGGCCGCGTCGGCGGCGAACGCGGCGATCGACCACGTCCGCGACTGGGCGCTGGGCACCTCGGGCCGCTGGACCACGATGGGCATCGCGTCGGACGGTTCCTACGGCATCCCGGAGGACGTCATGTACGGCTTCCCGGTCACCTGCGCGAACGGGCACTACACGATCGTGCAGGGCCTGGAGGTGGACGCGTTCAGCCGCGAGCGCATGGACGCGACGCTCAAGGAGCTCCTCGAGGAGCGCGACGCGGTCGCTCACCTGCTGCCCTGAACGTCTCGCGGACGCGGCGCGACCCGCCCCAGCCCGCCGGCCCCCTCTCCGACCGAGGCTCCCGATGACTCCAGGACAGAAGTTCCGGCAGGCGATCGCCGACGAGCGGCCGCTGCAGATCCCCGGCGCGATCAACGCAAACCATGCGCTGCTGGTGCGACGTGCCGGCTATCGAGCGGTGTACCTGTCCGGGGGCGGTGTCGCCGCCGGTTCGCTCGGCCTGCCGGACCTGGGCATCTCCGGCCTGGAGGACGTGCTGATCGACGTGCGCCGGATCACCGACGTCTGCGACCTGCCCCTGCTGGTCGACGTCGACACCGGGTTCGGCGCCTCGGCGTTCAACGTCGCGCGCACGGTCCGGTCACTGGTGAAGGCCGGCGCGGCGGCCATGCACATCGAGGATCAGGTGGGCGCAAAGCGCTGCGGTCACCGGCCCAACAAGGAGATCGTCACCCTCGACGAGATGGTCGACCGGATCAAGGCCGCGGTCGACGCCCGCCCCGATCCGTCGTTCTTCGTGATGGCCCGCACCGACGCCCTCGCGGTCGAGGGTTTCGAGCGCGCGGTCGAGCGCGCGGTCGCCTGCGTGCAGGCCGGGGCCGACGGCATCTTTCCGGAGGCGCTCACCGAGCTCTCGATGTACCGGCGTTTCGCCGACGCGGTCGGGGTGCCGATCCTGGCCAACATCACCGAGTTCGGCCAGACCCCGTTGTTCACGGTCGACGAGCTGCGCGGCGCAGGAGCGGCAATGGTGCTGTACCCTCTTTCTGCGTTTAGGGCGGCCAATCGGGCCGCCGAGAACGTGTACCGCGTCCTCAGGCGGGAGGGTACGCAGCAGTCCGTGCTGCCCGAGATGCAGACCCGTCAGGAGTTGTACGACGCGATCGGCTACTGGGACTACGAGCGCAAGCTCGATGACCTGTTCGCCGCTCGCAAGTGACGTCCACGGGCCGGCCGTTCCGCGCTTCGGCCTGACCCGATCCGACCCCGGGAGACCGCATGAGCATTGAATCCCAGACCGCAGCGCCCAAGGTCAAGAAGTCGGTGGCCCTGTCGGGCGTCGTCGCCGGCAACACCGCGCTGTGCACGGTCGGGCGCAGCGGCAACGATCTGCACTATCGCGGCTACGACATCCTCGAGATCGCCGAGGCCGCGGAATTCGAGGAAATCGCCCACCTGCTGGTTCACGGCGACCTGCCGACCCGTGCCGAGCTCGCCGCGTACAAGGCGAAGCTGCGTGCGCTGCGCGGGCTGCCGGCCGCAGTCCGCGCGGCGCTCGAGACGCTGCCGGCCTCCAGCCACCCGATGGACGTGATGCGCACCGGTGTGTCGGCGCTCGGCTGCCAGATCCCGGAGAAAGACGATCACAATACGGCCGGGGCGCGCGACATCGCCGACCGGCTGCTGGCCTCGCTCGGCTCGATGCTGCTGTACTGGCATCACTGGGCGTTCAACGGACGCCGGATCGACGTCGAGACCGATGACGCGAGCATCGCGGCTCACTTCCTGCACCTGCTGCACGGACACCCGCCGTCGCCGGACTGGGAGCGTGCGATGCACACGTCGCTCAACCTGTACGCCGAGCACGAGTACAACGCCTCGACCTTTGCCGCCCGGGTGATCGCGGGCACCGGCGCCGACATGTACTCGGCGATCACCGGTGCGATCGGCGCGCTGCGCGGGCCGAAGCACGGCGGTGCGAACGAGGCGGCCTTCGACATCCAGCAGCGCTACCGGACACCCGACGAAGCCGAGGCGGACATCCGGCGCCGAGTCGACTCCAAGGAGGTGGTGATCGGTTTCGGTCATCCGGTCTACACGATCGCCGACCCGCGCAACAAGGTGATCAAGGACGTCGCCCGCCGGCTGGCGGGCGCAGCTGGAGACCTGCGGATGTTCGAGATCGCGCAGCGCATCGAGGCGGTGATGTGGGACGTCAAGCGGATGTTCCCGAACCTGGACTGGTTCAGTGCGGTGTCCTACCACCAGATGGGCGTGCCGACCGCGATGTTCACGCCGCTGTTCGTGATCTCCCGCACGACGGGCTGGGCGGCGCACGCGATCGAGCAGCGCATCGACAACAAGATCATTCGGCCGAGCGCCAACTACGTCGGCCCCGACAACCGTCCGTTCGTACCGCTGGAGCGACGCTCATGAACGGCGCGTCGCTCCGTGCCGCGGTGGCGGCGGCCGCAGTGCTCTGCGCGGCGGTGGCACCGGCCGGCGCTCAGCAGCCGACCCAGCCGGGCAGCGCGGCACCGACCGTGCGCCCCGCAGCGCCGGCAGCTCAGGGGCGGGCGCCGGGCGCCTGCCCGGCCGGACAGCCCGACTGCCCGGGTCGCGGCGCGCAGCGCCGGCGCGCTCAGGCGGCGGCCGCCGCACCCCTGGTGCTGGCCCCCGCGAGTGCCGAGCAACTCGAGGCGGCCAGTCAGGTGCACTACGGCCGCTACCTCTGCGAGTTCAACCAGGTCCTCGACATCGATCGCAACGACGCCAACGCAGGCTACGCGAACCTGAAATTCAAGAGCCAGAACTGGGTGATGGCCCCGGTACTGTCGCGCAGCGGCGCGATCCGGTTGGAGGACGTCCGCGGCGAGGCCCTGCTGGTGCAGATCGCCTTCAAGTCGATGCTGATGAACGTCAAGTCGGGACAGCGTCTGGTCGACGAGTGCATCCACGAGGCCCAGCGCGCCGAGAAGGAGAACTCGGAACGGCCGGCGGGCGCCGAGAAGCCCTCGCCGGACGCCCCGCCGACGCAGAGCCGGTGAGGCCCGGCTGCTGGCCGGGCGGTTCGACCCGCCGTGCACGCCCAGGAGCACCACGCATGTCCGGTCAAACCCTCCACCTCCGCCCACGAGCCGGCACGGGCCAGGCCGAGGTCGCCGACGACCTGACCCGCGCCGTCGCCCCCCGTTCGGCCTGATCGCGCACCGATGAGCCGAGCCGTCTGCGTCCGCGCTCGCCTGGTGCTCACGGCCGCGTGCGTGCTCGGGCTGTTCCCCGCCAGCGCGGCCGAGGCGCACCCGAAGCGCAAACCCGGCCTCTGGGAGGTGCGCAGCGCGAGCGCCGAGGCGCTGGGGATGTCAGCCACGCGCTTCTGCGTCGGCGAGCGGACGGACACCGCTCACGCCCACCTCGACCGTTCGAGCGGTGCACGCGGCTCGTGCAGTCTGGGAGAGTTCGTCCGCGCCGGAAATGCCTGGGTCGCCGAGTCGGTGTGCCGTGAAGGCCGTTCGACGGTGGTGAGCCGGGCGATCGCCACCGGTGACTTCGAGAACGAATACCGGATCGACACGGTGGTCGTGCACTCGGCGACAGGAGCATCAGCCCGTCGCGAGGACCGGGAAGCGGTGGTCGCACGCTGGCTCGGCCCCTGCGATCCCGATCAGCGCCCGGGGGATCTGGTGATCCCGGGCATGGGCACGCTGAACATGGACGACGGCACGTTCCGCGCTGAGTCGCCCCGCGGGCGACGCCCGCCGGCGACCCCGGTCCCGGCACCCCCACCCCGACCCGCGTCGCAGCCCGCATCACCCGCGGCACCCCGCTGAACCCTCCGACCCCCTCCACGCCAACCCCGCTCCCCGACGAGACCCACCATGGCACACAACGCATTCAAGACCCTCAAGGACTTCGAGCTGAAGTCCGGCAAGACCGGCCGCTTCCACTCGCTGCCCGCGCTGGCCAAGACCTTTCCGAACGTCTCCCGGCTGCCGGTGTCGATCCGTATCGTGCTCGAGTCGGTCCTGCGTAACCTCGACGGCAAGAAAGTGACCGAAGCTCACGTCGAGCAGCTCGCCAACTGGCGCCCGAACGACAAGCGCGTCGATGAGATCCCGTTCATCGTGGCCCGGGTCGTGCTGCAGGACTTCACCGGCGTGCCGCTGCTCGCCGACCTCGCAGCGATGCGCAGCGTCGCCTCCAAGATGGGCCGCAACCCCAAGCGGATCGAACCGCTGGTGCCGGTGGACCTGGTCGTCGACCACTCGGTGATGATCGACCACTACGGCACGCCCGATGCGCTCGATCTCAACATGAAGCTCGAGTTCCAGCGCAATCGCGAGCGCTACCAGTTCATGAAATGGGGCATGCAGGCGTTCGACACCTTCAAGGTCGTGCCGCCCGGCATCGGCATCGTCCACCAGGTCAATCTGGAGTACCTGGCTCGCGGCGTGCATTCGCGCAAGGACGGCAAGCACAGGATCTACTACCCGGACACGCTCGTCGGTACCGACAGCCACACCACGATGATCAACGGCATCGGCGTGGTCGGTTGGGGCGTAGGCGGCATCGAGGCCGAGGCCGGCATGCTCGGGCAGCCGGTGTACTTCCTCACCCCGGACGTGGTCGGAGTGAACCTGAAGGGACGGCTGCGGGAAGGCGTGACCGCGACCGACCTCGTGCTGCGGATCACCGAGATGCTGCGCAAGGAAAAGGTGGTCGGCAAGTTCGTCGAGTTCTTCGGCGAGGGCACCGAGAGCCTCGCGCTGCCCGACCGCGCGACCATCGCGAACATGGCGCCCGAGTACGGCGCGACCATGGGATTCTTTCCGGTCGACGCGCGGACCATCGCCTACTTCGAGGGCTCGGGCCGGTCGAAGGACGAGATCGACGCGTTCGAGTCGTACTTCCGTGCCCAGGGCCTGTTCGGCGTGCCGCCCGCGGGGTCGATCGACTACTCGAAAGTCGTCGAACTCGACCTCGCCACGGTGGCCCCCTCGCTCGCGGGCCCGAAGCGGCCGCAGGACCGGATCGAGATCGGCGCTGTGAAGTCGACCTTCGCCGAGCTCTTCTCCAAGCCGGTGGCCGACAACGGCTTCAGCAAGCCCGCCGCCGACCTCGGCAAGCCGTTCGTCACGTCGGCCGGCACCACGCTGCGCAACGGCGACGTGCTGATCGCGGCGATCACCTCCTGCACCAACACCTCCAACCCGAGCGTGCTGCTGGCCGCGGGGCTGCTCGCCAAGAAGGCGGCGGCCCGCGGGCTCAAGGTCGCGCCGCACATCAAGACCTCGCTCGCGCCGGGATCGCGGGTGGTCACCGAGTACCTCGAGAAGACCGGCCTGCTGCCGCACCTGTCGGCGCTCGGCTTCTCGGTGGCGGCCTATGGCTGCACAACCTGCATCGGCAACGCCGGCGACCTCGCGCCGGACATCAACGAGGCGATCACCGCGAACGACCTGGTCTGCGCCGCGGTGCTGTCGGGCAACCGGAACTTCGAGGCGCGCATCCACCCGAACCTGCGGGCGAACTTCCTCGCGTCGCCGCCGCTGGTGGTGGCCTATGCGATCGCCGGCAACGTGATGGTCGACCTGATGACCGAACCGCTCGGCAAGGACGAGCACGGGCGCGACGTGTTCATCGGCGATGTCTGGCCGACCTCGGACGAGGTGCATGCGCTCCTCAAGCACGCGATGAACGCCAAGACCTTCAAGCGGCTCTACGGCGATCTGACCAAGGACCACGTCCTCTGGAACGCCGTCCCGGCGGCCGGCGGCCAGGTCTACGACTGGCCCAAGTCCACCTACATCGCCGAACCCCCCTTCTTCGAGGGCTTCGGCATGGCGCCATCCGCAGCGGATGCGATCGTCGGTGCTCGCGCGCTCGGCCTGTTCGGCGACTCGATCACCACCGATCACATTTCGCCCGCCGGATCGATCAAGGAGCAGTCGCCCGCGGGCCGCTACCTGATCGACAACGGCGTGCTCAAGGCGGACTTCAACTCCTACGGCGCGCGTCGGGGCAACCACGAGGTGATGATGCGGGGCACGTTCGCCAACGTGCGCATCAAGAACCTGATGCTGCCGCCCAAGGCCGACGGATCGCGCGAGGAAGGCGGGCTCACCGTGCATCAGCCCAGCGGTGAGAAGATGTTCATCTACGACGCGGCGATGCGCTACATCGCCGAGCGGGTGCCCACCGTGGTGTTCGGCGGCGAGGAGTACGGCACCGGGTCCTCGCGCGACTGGGCCGCAAAGGGCACGCAGCTGCTCGGCGTCCGGGCGGTGGTCGCCCGCAGCTTCGAGCGGATCCATCGCTCGAACCTGGTCGGCATGGGGGTGCTACCCCTGCAGTTCAAGGCGGGCGAATCCTGGGAGTCTCACGGCCTCCGCGGTGACGAGCGATTCGACATCGAGGTCCCTACCGACATGAAGCCGCAGCAGGACATCGTGATGACGATCCACGGTGCCGACGGCTCGTCGCGCCGGATCAGCCTGCTGTCGCGGATCGACACGCCGATCGAGGTCGACTACTTCCGCCACGGCGGCATCCTGCCGTTCGTGCTGCGCGAGCTGATGGCTGCATAGGCTCGGCGCGCCCCTCGGACCGGTCGACGGATGGCGTCCGTCGCCGGCTCCGGTGGTCGCTCCGCCGCGACGCCCGGGCGTGATCGCTGGGTTACACTGAGCCGAACTCTGGTCGCCAGCGCAGCGTGCTCAACCGTCCGGCAGACGCCGGTGTCTCCCGACCGACCGTGCCCCGCGCGCTGCTGGTGGCCGCGGTCGCGGCCGCCTTCTGCGCCCTCGCCAGGCTCGTGTCGGATGGGGACGCCCTGCGTCTGCTGATCTGGCCGGCGTGCGGCGTCGCGTTCGCGGTCGCTTGGCGTCACGGGCCGGTGTGGACGCTGCCGGCCGCCGCGGGCGCGGGGGTCTACGGACTGCTCGCGCTGCCCTCGCCGATACTCGCGGCCGCGGCGGCCGCGGTGACCGCAGCGGGCCCCGCGGCGAGCGTGCTGTTGTTGCGGCGCCTGGGCGACTGGAAGCCGGCCGAGTATCGGCTCGAGGCGGTGATGCGGTTCGTCGCGACGACGCTGCTGCTCGGCGCCCCCGTCGGGGCCGTGCTCGCGACCCTGGGCCTGCTGGCGGCAGGAGAGCCGCTGGGCGTGCCCCTGCTTCACCGGATGACGGGAGCGTGGCTCGCCTGTGCACTGGGCACCGTACTGGTAGCGCCGGCCGTGCTCGCCTGGTTGGATGACGTGCTGCCCCTCGATGACCGCGCGCCGGATGCGGGCGAGGCGTTCATCGACCTGCCGGGGGTGCTGCTCGCGCTCGGGCTGGCCGCGGCGAGCCTGGCGCTCGGCGCGACCGGACACGGCAGCTACGCGGCCATGGTGGTGTTCCTGTACTTCCCGGCGGCGGCGTGGACGGCGCTGAGGATGGACGAGCGTGCGCACGCGCTGACGGTGCTCTTGTCGGCGCTGCCGCTGCTGGCGGTCCGTGCATGGCAGGGCGGCGGCGGGGACGTCGGTTACGCGGTCGGTGCGCAGGCTGCGGTGATGGTGTTCTGTGCGGTCGCGGTCGCGCTCGTGCTGCAGGCAGTCGCCGCCGACCGCCGGCTCGCGCTGCTGAGGGTCGCGCGCCAGGCGCGGCAGGACATGACCACCGGCCTGCTGAACGACCGGGGCCTGCTGTCCGAGTTCGGCGACCGGCTCGCCTCCCCGCAGCGGCCGAACTTCGGTCTGATCGGGGTACAGCTGTCGAACTTCGATGCGCTGGGCGACCTGTGCGGCACGATCACCGCGATGCAGCTCGAGCAGACCTCGTCGGCGCTGCTGCTTCGCCAGCCGGGAGCGCAGTTCGCGGCGCGGCTGTCCGCGGGACGCTACGCGCTGGTGATCCAGGCCGACACGGTCGCGCAGGTCCGCGCGGTGGCTCGTGACATCTACGCGCAACTCGCGGGCCAACTGTTCGCCACCGAGCATGGCAGCCTGCGCCTGCAGGCATGCGTCGGCGGATTGCAGATCGACCGCCACGCGCTGATCGACAGCGAGGACTGCCTGTCGTCGCTGTCGGACGCACTCGCGATTGCCGCGAGCGTGCGCGACCCGCAGCTGTTCGTCGAGCCCCTGTCGCAGATGATGATCGACTCGCGCCGAGCTCATCAGAACAAGGTCGAGCACATCCGCGAGGCGGTGCAGGAGACCCGCCTTGAGCTCTACGCGCAACCGGTCGTCGACAACGACGCCCCCCAGGGGACGATCTCGTACGAGGTGCTGACCCGACTGCGCGACCGTGACGGCAGCCTGATCCAGCCTCATGAGTTCCTCACGCTGGCGGTCCAGGCTCAGATGTCGGTCGCCTTCGACCGGGCCGTGGTCAAGCGCGCGTTCGAGTGGCTGGCCTCGAATCCGAAAGCCCTTGCGCGGACCCACAAGTGCTCGATCAACCTCACCGGAGCGACCATGAGCGACGGCGCGATCGCCGAGTTCATCCGGCAACAGCGCGCCCTCCACGGCATTCCCGCGGAGCGGGTGGTGTTCGAGATCACCGAGAGCGAGGCGATTCGCAGCCCGGCGTCCGCCTCCCGGCTGGTCGACGACCTCAAGTCACAGGGATTCGGCATCGCGCTGGACGACTTCGGAACCGGGCTGGCCACTTTCGAGTACCTGAAACGCTTCCCGCTCGACTACCTGAAGATCGACGGTTCGTTCATCCGCAACCTCACCAGCAGCCCGATCGACGAGGAGATCGTCATGTCGACGGTGCGGGTCGCGCGGCGGCTGAATCTGCGCACGATCGCCGAGCACGTCCACAGCGACACGGTGTTCGAGCGGCTGCGCGAGATCGGCGTCGATTCGCTGCAGGGCGACCTCTTCGGGCGGCCGCAACCGATCGGTGCGCTGTTCGCGGCGTTCCCGGAGTTCGCCGACGAGGCGCCCGAACCGTCGATCGCCGGCGGCGCATCGGAGCCCAACGACCGCGCGCCCTGACGACACGATCGTCGGTGAGGCGTCCGCCGGTCCTCGCACGAACGGCAGGCTGGTTCAGCCCGGCCGATCCGATCAGCCGCCGCGCTCCCAGCGGCGCAGGTCAGCCTCGGTGTCCACGTCCCATACGCAACGCAGCTCGGCAACCCGCGCACCCGCGTCTTCCAGTCGGCGGCGCGTGGTCGCCATGACCGCGACCGTGCCCCAAGCCACCGAGTGGAACATCGCAGGGAGCGGGCGCGCGACGCCGACCAGCGCGTAGCCGCCGTCCTCGGCCGGCGCGAGTACCGCGTCGTGCGAAGCCAGCGCGTCATACGCGGAGCCCAGGTCGTCCGGCCTTAGCACCGGGCAATCCGACCCGATCAAGACCGGCAGACGCCCCGCGGCCAGCGCATCGCACATCGCCACGTGCATCCGGGCCCCCAGATCCGCTCCGGTCTGCGGTCCCACCCGCCAGCCGGCCGCGGCGAGCGCCCGCGGCAGCGCCATCACCGACGCGTCCACCGGTCCCGGCGGCGCTGCGAAACGCAACTCGCGCTCATCGACCGACGCACGTGCGGCCAGCGCGACCACCGCATCGAGCAACCGGCGATGAGCCTCGAGCGCCGACGCCGCTCCGACCGTCGCCGCCAGCCGGGTCTTGACCCAACCCGGCACCGGCAGTCGCGCGAACACGATGAGACGCCGTGGAGAGCTCATCGCCGCCCGTAGTATCGGCGGTGCAGCCAACCCGGGGATGCGCCCAGCGCGTAGGCGGCTCGCCAAGCCCACATCTCGAGCACGGTGCGCAGCACGCCACGCTGCTCCCAGCGCCGAGCGGACACCTCGACGCACAGCCGCACGCGTGCCGGGCGTGCGATGCGCCGCAGCCGCATGCACAGCTCGACGTCCTCCATCAGCGGGATCGGGGCATAGCCGCCGAGGGATTCGAACAGCGTGCGCTCGACGAAGATCGCCTGGTCTCCAGTGGCGATGGACGTCGCCCGCGAGCGAAGGTTCATCATCGCCGCGACCACCGCAAGACTGCGCCGCGGCGAGGCCAGTCGCACGTCGAACCGTCCCCATCGCCTGCCGGCGGCCGACGCGGCGACGATCGCGTCGGCTGCTCCGTCGGGCAGCCGGCAGTCGGCGTGAAGGAACAACAGCCATTCGGTGTCGGCCAGTGCCGCGCCCACGTTCATCTGCGAGGCGCGCCCGCGAGGCGCGGTCACCACGGCCGCGCCCGCTTCGGCCGCGAGCACGGAGGTCGGGTCGCGGCTACCGCCGTCGACCACGATGACGCGGCGAACCTGTCGTGCTGCGCCGCGCACTGCGGCACCGATGCAGGCGGCCTCGTCGAGCGCGGGGATCACGACCGTGATCCGATCGCTGGCGTTCACGAGCGAGCGGCCCGACCGCATCCTGGGAACGAGCGGCCGACCCCGGGGAGGCCTGCGACCGGCATCCGGCCGCCCCGAATCCGAGTGAACCGCATCCGCTGCGCGCGAATGCGCTTGCATCCTGCACCCTCCCTGCGGCTCGGGGGCTGCGCCGCGTCGAAAGGTGTCCACGAACGCCCGGTCGATGTGGTCCTTCCAACGCCAGACGGGTGCGCCTGCCGCGGCGAACGGACCCCACGACGCGATCGCGGTACCGTCGCAGCGATTCAGCAGCGCGAGGGCGATTCGCTCCGGCCGGTAGTCGGCGGGCTCCGTGTCCGACGGGACGAGCGCGGACGGATCGAGATCACCGAGACGCCGGGCGATCGACGCGGCGAGCGCCGGGCCCTGCCTGAGTGCGTGCACGCCCGCCTTCGGCACAGGGCGATCGATGAAGCTCGCGCAGTCGCCGCCCGCGAACACGCG